>SAMEA3663015__coassemble_184_pt1 | contig 39019 bp, 37 predicted proteins | sample SAMEA3663015__metabat2_low_PE_019 | metagenome-assembled genome bin SAMEA3663015 (sample SAMEA3663015) | pig gut metagenome | biome: pig gut; feature: pig-associated habitat; material: faeces | place: France | collected 2012
CGTCCGTCTCCACAATCTTCAGCCCAGCGGGTTTCTTCAGGAAGTCGCGGCACTGCATCAGCGCCACAGGGTGCGAGTTCACCTCTGTGATGTCCTCCCAATCATCTTCGGGGAGACACATGATGCTGTGCGAGATGCGGAGTTTATGCTCGCCCACAATCTGCATGCCGCTTTCGCGCATCAGTTCATAGTTGTGGAGCAGCGACCCTGCAATCGTGTTCTCAATTGCCACCATGCCAATCACACTCGAGTCCTGCTTCATCTCGTCAAACACCTGCTCGAACGTGTCGCAGCAAATCAACTCGATGTCCTCATTCTCGAAGTAGCAGTGGCTCGCCACATCGTGGTAACTGCCAATCTCTCCCTGTATAGCAATTCTTCTCATATTATATATAATATATATCATGTAAAAGCCCCACTCATCAGAGCGGGGCTATATTGTTATTCTCTATGTATCTGTCGCATGATTGATTTTGGCACATAACCACCCCGCTCTTACTCGTTGCTAAAGTAAAAGTAAAAATAGTAATATGCGTTAAACAATGACTTCATGCCTTTTGTCTTAAATCGCTGCAAAAGTACACACTTTCTTTGAAATGACAAACATTTTTCACAAAAAAATGCACTTTCAGGAGAAAAAAGTTATCCTTCATTTTTTTTGCAAATCTTTTGCCCCCAAAGTACAGATATGAAGAGTTTGAACTGCGTGTACAAAATCATGAGGGTGTGCCTATGAAGTGAAGTCCCAAAGTGCAGTGAGCCCCGAAAGCCATACAAAAGACTTTCGGGGTCACTACAAAATAGGTATGTCCTCTTTAGATTACCTCACCACAACCTTGCGATCGTTTCGGATATACACGCCTTTCATGGTTGGCTTGCTTCCAAGGCGGCGTCCGTCAAGGGTGTACCATGTGTCCGTTGTAGGTCTGTCTGTGGTGATGGGAGCGGAGATACCGCTTAGATTCTCGTCCACGTTGATGTTTAGTCCATAGATTTTCACGGCGTCATCGTTGGCATAGGCGGCGCGGTGCGACTTTGCATCAATTGCCCGTGAAGGTGCGGCATTAGCACCAGTTTCAGACTTGGCGGCATAGACGTAGATGCGTGTCGTTTCGACCACGTCGTAGGGGATGGTCTTCGTCTGCTTAGTGGCGGTCTCCACTTTCTTCGGCTCATTGCTACCTATTTTAACGTAGATAGCGTTCTGGCCTAGCGTCTGGCAGTCAATGACGATGTTACCCTTGCCTGTCGGCACTTCGAAGATGAGTCCGTTGAACTGGTTGTTTACCGTCAGGTCGTCGGCATCGTCGGCTGTAACAACGGCCAGTGCTTCATCTGACACGGTGGAGTTGATAACGAGGCACCCCTCAGTAGCGTTATAGCCATCGCCGCTGTCCTCTGTATCGAGAGTAACGAAGATGTTGCCCAACATGGTGCTTGACAGATCGGTATCTTCCGTCACCTTCTCGCTGACAGTGACTGCAGTGGTTTCTTCAACGACCTCTGTACTCGACGCACCATCGAACTGCTCAATGGTATAGAACGTAACAGCCCACGACAGGTCAGCCAGATAGGCGTCCAGTGTGCCATTGGGTACCTTCAGCAGGGGCACGGCGGCTTTCTTGTTTGCAGCCTCGTCTTCGGTGTTGCCGCGCTCATAAGAATAAGCTACATTTCCAAACGGGGTGTCGCATGATGCACTCACGTAATAATATGGCAGCCACTCATAGCCTGCGTTCGGGTCCCAGACGGTGTTACCTCCTGTGCTCTGATACCAGGTAATGTTGCCGTTTTCATCTTTCCATCCTACCTTTTGTGTCTCACCTTCCTGCACGGATGCCTCGCCTAAGACAAAGGGCTCTTTCATATACGACGTCACCGACTGGAGAGCACAACCGTTGAAGGCATAGGCGCCAAGGTGTTTCAGCGACGACGGCAGGTCGATGTGGCTCAGCGACGTGCAGCCATTGAAGGCATAGTCGCCGATACTCTCTACGGTGCTGGGCATTTCGACACGAGTGATGTTCTTGCATCCATCAAACAAACTGTTGGGAATCGACTTCACGCCCTCACCGATGATGATGCGGGTTACACTCTCTGGGAATATTCTTTCATACGCGCTAGTTCCATCGGTATGTTCTACATACTCATTGTTAGCATCTACTGCATTATAATAAACGCGTACCAATGGGGTGCCATAGAATGCTCCGCTCTCGATTATTTTCACATTCTTAGGGATAGTTATTCGGCGCAGGTTGCTCGAACCTCCGTCACCGGCCGCAAAGGCTCCTTCGCCAATTTTCTCCAGCGACTCGGGCAGGTCGATGCTGGTAAATGCAGCATTTTTCAAACTCTCCTTGCCCAAAATGCGAAGTGTGGAGGGTAGGGTAATGCTGTTGATGCCCTTGCTGGTATTGATGAAGCTTTCAGCCAGCGACACGGTGCCCTCCTTGATGTTGAGGTCAGTGCCGTCGAGGTGCTTATACGCCACCTTGCTGATATACAGCACACCGCCCTCGTTAGGCAGTTTGGCAACCCAGGGGATGTCGCTCATCACCGTGCCATAGTAATAGACGGAGGCAAAGGCATTCTTGCCAATCTCCTCAATGTTGGGAGAGATGGTCATGTCTTCCAGGCTGCTGCATCCAGAGAATGCCCCCGCACCTATCTTCTTCACCTTGTCGCCCATAGTGACGGTAGCCAGTTCTTTACATCCAGAGAATGCAGTCTCGCCGATTTCCACGACATTGGCAGGGATGTTGATGGACTTTAACTTTGAGCAGCCAGCAAACATATCCATAGGTATGGACTCCACTTGATTGTTCAGCAGGATGCTTTGAATCATGGTGAGATTGAAGCACCCCTCCCCAAAACTCGTCACATTGCTCACGTCGATGCTCTTAATAGGCTGTCCTATGAATGCTTTGATACCGATGCTTCTTACCGATGCCGGTATGTCGATTTCGCCCAAGGTTCCAGGAGAGTCATACCATGAGTTCTTGTTTTCAAAGGCGTAGTCGCCTATATAGGTTGGTGCTGACGGCATACCCACCTTGGCAATGGGCGTGCCACTGAACATGTTTTCGCCAATGGCAATCAGAGTCTTGGGCAGATAGCATTCTTTCAGGTTCTCCATGCTCTCGAAAGCGTGGCTCAGGTCATTGCGATGGCAGATGGTGCTGGTGACGGACACCTGACCTTGCATGCCGCCAGAGCCTTGTTCGTCATAATTCTCAGACGAGAGCGTGAAGACATTAGTGTGACGATTGTAGAAACCGCCATGAGAATTCTGGAAGTAAGGTTCGTCGTCATACACCAGTTCCACTTGCGAGATGTCGAGGTATTGCAACTGAGAAACCAGTCCTTCCTGCGCCTGCAAGTAGGCCATGTCGGCACCGCCCAGTTTGCCCTTGACCGTCAGATAGTCCACCAAGTCATAGTCGGTCTGGAACACGGCATTCTCTAAGCGCTGCTTCAGCGAACCAGCCTCGTTGACGGTCACTGTGAAGTGAGCACCTTGAGTTAAGTCGATAGGAGTGTAGTCTGCCGTAACATCAGGGTCCTCTTCTTTAGACTCATAGATGATAATGCTTCCCTCATCCTCGCTTTTCAGTGTCACTTTCACCCAAAGTGGCTTGTCTATTTCTCCCCACAGTGTGAGAGTGAGATTCTGCTTGTAGTCATATTTCGTGTACAGCTCTTTCTCCTCGTTGAGCCTGATTTGATAATCTCCCGCATTAGGACAGTAACGGTTTCTCTCGATGCTTTCCCAGTCGTCGGCAGTCTCACCTAACTTGGTGGTGATGGTGAACTCGTGGGTCCTAAGACTCGCCCCATCCCAGAAAGTGGCAAACGCCACTTCACCTACATACTCGCCGGATTCGTTCTTTGTAAGCGTGGCTGAGGCATGGTTTGCCTCAAACACACCGTCGGTGCCAATCAAATAACAAACCTCCTGCGCCCATACAGCCATGCACGAAAGCAGGAACATAATTAGTGAAATACTCTTTTTCATAGTCGTAATAATTAATTTGTAATTGTGATAGTTATTAAAAAGTCTCATTGTTCGAAATCTTGTTGGCAAAGTTAGGCAAAATCCACTTTCGAGGTCTTGCTCGGAAGTGTCGCGTTTCGTTCAATAAAACAATTTCGTACGTCAATACGTAAATATTTATGCTTTGGCGCATCGAAAGGTGATGCTGAATGCTATAAAAAGTGGTAACTTTGCAGTATGGAACAGAATTACACTAACATATCGGCACTACTGATAGGTATATCAACAGCCTTCTTTGGCATCTTTGCTCTGCATATTCTGTTGTGGCGCAAGGAGCGTAAAAGATTTCAGACCGTCTTGGGGTGGATTATGACCATTTGGGCGGTATGGAGTTTGAAAGACATCGTGATGACTTTCCGAGGAATGTACACACAGGAAGTGCTCAATTGGATTATGCTGATAGATGGATGGTCGGCACTGACTTATACCGTATTTATCAGCGAAGTGGTTCAGCCTGGATGGATGACCTGGAGAAAACTCGGTTTGCAAGCGATACCATTTGCCCTTTTTACCTTATTATATATAATGACACCTGAGCAGTGGATCATCTATGCTTATGCGGTCTTCCTTTGGTGTTATGCGTGGGCGATAGTGATTATAGGCATTGTGAAGACGAGGCACTACCTGAGTTATGTGCGTAAGAACTTCTCGAACATCGACGATATCGATGTGTCATGGCTGAAACCCGTTTTCCTCTTCGCCATCATCAGTCAGTTGTCGTGGTTGGTTGTTTCGCTCCACGCCAGTGTGGTAAGCGACATTGTTTACTACGTGTCTACCATACTGCTTTGGCTGATGGTGCTACACTATAGTTGGAACTTTCGCCCTATCAAGGTGGAAAAGGAAACAGAACTGTCAGCGGATATAATGCTCAAAAAATCCCCCCCCATTTCAGAAGGAGAATTGGAACGTGTTGTAGAAGAGGAGAAACTCTATCTCAAGCAAGACCTCACGCTGGCCGACATCGCCTTGGAACTGAAGACCAACCGCACCTACGTGAGCAACTATCTGAGCCATGTGCGCCAGCAGACTTTCTACGACTACATCAATCAGGTGAGGATAGAGAAAGTCAGTGTTCCCCTGCTCAGAGAACATCCAGAGTACACCTTGGACTATATTGCCGCCCAAAGTGGTTTTGCCTCTATTTCTACTTTCCGTCGGGCCTTTCGGAAACTGACGGGGATGACGCCGCGGCAATCTATAGTAACCGCTACCCCTAAGCCTTGAGCCTGAACTTTTAGGTATCGCAAGTGACAAGGACAGATAAATATGCGAAAAGGCGTTCTTTCAGCAGTTCCATCACTTCGACGGTGGTCTTGCTGTCGAGGGCTCCTGTCGGTTCGTCGGCAAGGATGATTTTAGGGTGTGTGATGAGGGCACGAGCGATGGCGACACGCTGTTTTTTGACCACCCGACATCTCGTTGGGCAGGTGGTGTGCCCAGTCGCGCAGTCCCACCTTGTCAAGGTATTCCATCGCAATGGTGTTGCGCTTGCGGCGGCTCACACCTTGATAGAAGAGGGGCAGGGCGACGTTCTCCAGCGCATCCTTGTGGAGTCCTTTCAGTTGAATCATCATAACTTAAATACTATCGGATTTCTCTGGGAGTTGTTGTTCAATGACAGCCTTTAGCGAGTCCGTTTTGACGGAGAGGTTTTATTGAATCTTGATGTTTCCGCTCACCAGAAGTCTGCGGGAGTCGAGGCTGGCTTTGCCTAAACTACGTTTGGTGAAGTTCTTGCATTTGCCCTTCAGTTTCACTTCGCCGTTGCCGCCAGCGCTGACTTTGAGATTGTCACACTTTACATCCAAATTGGCTTCGCCATCGCTGTTCAATTGCAGATCGATGTTGTTGGCTTTGAGGTCAGAGGTGATGTCGCCATTGCCGTTCATCTGTATGATGGCATCTTCGCAGTTGAATTTCTTTGTGACCACATCGCCATCGCCATTGATGATAATGTTGAGTTTGGCGCAATCTACATGGGGTGCTTCGAAGTCGCCATCTCCATTGATTTCGATGTCGAGGTCACCCGTGAAGAAATCGTCACCTTTGATTTCCAAATCGCCATCCCCGTTCACCTTCACGCTACGGAGGTCGGGTACGATGATTTTGAGTTTGATACTGGGTAAGCTGCGAGAGGCATTCTTGGCGATGACATGAAGGGTGTTGTCGCTTCCCTTCTCTGCTTTCTCTACCTTGATGTCGTTGGCTTCAATGGCATTTTCGTTGCCGGTGACCTCAACTTCAAATTCTTCACCTTGACGCAAGTCGATGTCGGCATTGCCATCCATCACGATATGGGCAAAAGCGTCGAGTCCGATGGTTTGGGTTACGACTTTACCCCATTTCTCACTGTCGCGGAAGTAGTCTTTGCCCGCAGCCTTTCGTGCGATTTGTTCTTTGGTTTCAGGGCTGAAGTTGCATGAGGTCATGTCGAACAGGGTGACGCTCAATCCCAATGCAAAACAAAAATGCTTGATGTTCATTGTTTTATTGCTTCATTTGATGTTTGATGATTCCGTTACTTAACTCTTCCATGGTGATGCCGAGATTCACCATTTGGCGTGCCACTTCTGGCAGGGTGTCGGTCATGAACTCTTGGCGCTTCATCTGGCGGATGGCGTCTTTGGCCCCTGCACAGACGAAATAGCCCAGTCCACGTTTTGTGTAGATGATGCCTTGTCCTTGTAGCCAGTCGTAGGCACGGGCACAGGTGTTGGCGTTCACCTCCACGATGGAAGCGTATTCCCGAACACTCGGGATGCGCTCGTCTTCCAGCAGTTTCTGCTGCAAGATTTCATCGCAGATGAGGTCTGCGATTTGCAAATATATGGCTTTATTATCTTTGAATCGCATAATTTTCACATTATTTATTAAAAGGAGAGGTAATTTGTGCTTTTGTGTAGCGATTATAGCTCCACCAAATGAACACGAAAGCAAGAATCAGAGCGAAACCTCCGAGGATATAGCCCCATAGGGTCACAATGTTCACAGGATCTGTTTCTGTTGTGTCAGCACTCAGTTCCATGAAGGTAGGTATGCTGGACAGGGTGGCACTGCCAATAAAGAACAGGATGCTCAGAATGGTGCTAATCACTTGGAGACAAATGTAGGTGAGGATGATGTTGTACTTATATTTCAACGCATTGCCCAAGAAATAGACGAAAACCTGACTGATGGAGCCACATACAATCATGAAGGTCATCGCTTGATAGGCCCTCACAGCTGGAGAATTATCGTGAAGGCCAACGCCAAAGGGAGTTGAACGCAGGATGACATTCTCGATGAAACCTCTTACGGTGTAGATGTCGCCGATGGCTGCTGAGAGTGATGCGATGCCGTCTTCAGCACCATAGGTGATGAGGGTGAGTAAGGCATTGAGTCCGTCGGCTATGAGCAGGGAAACGGTGCAGGCAATGAAGCCGCCCACGATCATGAGCAGAGCATGCCAAGTGAACTTCTCCAGATTGGTGGAGGGGAGGGTGAGTTCGGTGATGCGTCCCTGTTTGTTGCGCAGGTTATGTGCCCAGCACCCAGCAAAAATTTGCATCATGATGAACAAGAAACCTATTTCGTAGGCTGCTGTGAAGTACACCCAATTGTAACCTTCGAAAGTGTAGGGATCAACGTCTCTGTATATGTCGCTCATAGAGTCGTACTGCATGTTGGTGTAGATGCTGTAACGTGCCATGAAACCGATGAGGGCAACGCTGATGGCTCCTGCTATGGTAGCAAGTGCTATGTTCCGATAGAACGCCTTGTTGATGGTCAGGTCATATTTTGCGAAGTTCGCAAATCTTTCTTTATTGAAATTCATAATGAGTCAATTTTTTAGTGTGATGAATGGTTGTGTGCTGTTACGTTGTCTCGTTGTCACGGCAAATCATTGTTGAGTTATGGATGCCTGGTTGAGTGCCTTGATGAAGAGTTCTTCCAGGTTGACGGGCTCTTCCATATTCATTCTCTCGTTGAGCAGCACAGCGTTCTGTTCGATGATGGTCACATGGTCGAGCAATGTTTCCACATCTCGTACTTGATGAGTGGAAATGACAACAATCTGATCATCTCTCATGCCCTGAGCCACTACCTTGCGGAACTGGCTCTTGCTGGGAATGTCGAGACCGTTAGTGGGTTCGTCCATTAGCAAAAGTTTGGTGCGTGCAGCGAGTGCAATGCACATATACACCTTTTTCTTCTGACCCATAGATAGGGCACCGAGGTTAATCTTGGGAATGCCGTTCTCGTCGAGTGTGGCACCATTCACATGGAGCATGTCAAACATTTCCAAGAGTTTCACCATCAATTGCTCGTCGAAGTTGGGATAGAAAGGGCGCAATACCTTCAAGTAGGCAGGCAGGGGAATGGAGGGAAGGTTGTACTCTTCAGGTACGATGAACATCTCCTGAAGAGTCTCGGGCAGACGATTTTGAGTGTTCACACCATTGAAAGTGATTTCTCCCTGTTTGGGGCGCAGCAACCCCATGATGAGGTAGAGTAGGGTGGATTTGCCCGTTCCGTTCTTGCCCAACAATCCGTAGATGCCGGGTTCGTCATACTGGAGAGAGAAGTTTTCCAGTACATTGTGCATGGCATTGTAGCCATAGGTGACGTTTTGAATCTGTAACATAGTTCTTTTATTTATATTTATATATATGTGTGATTGCTTAGCCTGATTAAGCCAGGAAACATTTCCTTCCTTCCACTACCTCTAAACCGACGTGGGGCACATCGGTTTGCCGACGTGGGGCACGTCGGTCAATCGACGTGGGGCATGTCGATTTGGAGGTGCTGAAAGCCTGCTTGGGGCTGATGACGGATGAAAGCCGATAGCGTTTTCTGCCAGACATTGGTGAGGTGACTTCTGCATGGAATTCTTGTTTATTAGTGTACCACATAAGTAATACACTGCAAAGGTAATATGTTTTAATTGTAACTTCAAAACAAAAAGGAGAAAAAATGTGGATGTTTAACATTTTTTCAGCATTTAATTTCTTTTTCTCATGCTTAATTCCCAATTTTTCACTACCTTTGCACCCGAAATGTGTAAAACCCCACATTTCCGACATCATGAAAATAAAGGATATCTTAGGTGCCCTTGAAGAGTTCGCTCCTCTGGCCCTGCAAGACGGCTACGATAATGCGGGATTGCAGATTGGACTAGCAGAGGATGCAGAGGCTACAGGGGTTTTGTTGTCTTTGGACGTCACGGAAGAGGTAGTGAACGAGGCCGTCCTGCGTGGATGTAACCTCATCGTAAGTCACCATCCGCTCATGTTCCATCCCGTGAAGACTTTCAATGGGAAGACACATGTGGAGCGCACCATACTCAAGGCTATCAAGAACGACGTTGCAGTTTATGCAGCCCACACCAATCTTGATGTTGCTTATGGTGGCGTGAACTTTAAGATTGCAGAGAAACTGGGTCTGCAGAATGTGGAATGGCTTTCGGAAAGAGAAAGTTATGTGAGTGGGGGAAAGACCTTGATGGCAGGCGATGGCATCATCGCATCGTTGCCGTCCTCCGTTTCGAAAAAGGAATTTATGGAACAAGTAAAGGAGGTGTTCCGTCTGAAGTCACTGCGTGTCAACAATGCCTCTCCCAAGACCATCAAGCGTGTGGCACTCTGTGGCGGCTCTGGCGCATCGCTCATTCCCCAGGCCATCGAGAAGGGGGCGGACGTGTTCATCACGGGTGAGATTGGCTACCACCATTTCTTTGGCTACGAGAACGACATCTTATTGCTGGAGATTGGGCACTACGAAAGCGAGCAATACACCATTGAGGTGCTGCGCGATGTCATCAGCAAATTTGCGCCATCGCTCCATATCTGCAAGGCGGAAACGAATATCAATCCGATTAAATATCTATAAATATAAGTAATCATTCATGGCAAAAAAGAAAGAGAACCCTGCCGAGATGCCTGTTGAAGAGCGCCTCAAAACCCTCTTCCAATTGCAGACCATCTTGACAGAGATTGACCGCATTCGCACCCTGCGTGGTGAACTCCCCCTTGAGGTGGAAGACCTTGAGGATACGATTGAAGGACTCAAAACTCGCATCAGCAAGACCGAGACTGAAATAACAGACCTCCGTGCGAAAATCAATGAACACAAAGGCAAGATAGAGTTGGCTAATTCACAACTTGCCACTTACAAGGAGCAGATGGACAATGTGCGCAACAACCGCGAATATGACCTGCTCAATAAGGAAATAGAGTTCCAGACACTTGAGATTGAACTTTGCAACAAGCGCATCCGCGAGGCACAGGCACTTGAGAAGGGCAGAGAGGAAGCCCGCGTCAAGAGCAAGGAGGAACTGGACGGACGCATGCAAGACCTTGAGGTGAAAAAGAACGAGCTGGACGAAATTGTCGCTGAGACGAAGGCTGACGAGGAGAAACTCCGCGAAAAGGCCAAGAATCTTGAAACGCTCATCGAACCACGATTGTTGCAGAGTTTCAAGCGCATCCGCAAGAACAGCCGAAACGGTCTTGGCATTGTTTATGTGCAGCGTGATGCCTGCGGAGGTTGCTTCGCTAAGATTCCGCCACAGCGTCAACTCGACGTTCGTATGCGCAAAAAAGTCATCGTTTGTGAATATTGCGGACGCATTCTTATTGATCCGGAACTGGCAGGCGTTAAGCCCGATGCACCAGCCGAGGAAAAGCCAAAGCGCCGCACTCGCCGTACGAAGAAAGAGGACGAATAAATGAAATAAAGAGTGAAAAATCTAAGTTGCCAACCATCCAGATGGAAAGTAACTTAGATTTTTCACTCTTCACTTTTCACTAACTTTTCATACGTGGGTATGTCTTCCCAAAAGGCATACCCGCCGTTTTTTATATCGACCTTACAGCAATAGTGCTTCAGCCCATTGCTCACCACCAGCCATTCCACCTCCAGCACCATATTGTAGCGGCAAATCTGTTCAAACACCTTTTGCGTGATTGCCACGTCAGGGCGTTTGTACTCCACAATCATCAAGGGTTTCAGACCTTCCTGCCGATACACCACAGTGTCACACCTGCGGCTCATTCCGTTTAGCGTCACAGCCACCTCGTTTGCCATCAGCGTGGCGGGGTAGGCTTTCTGTTCCATCAGGAAATGCACAAAATGCTGCCGCACCCACTCCTCAGGCGTGAGTGCCACAAACTTGTGGCGAAGTATATCAAGAATCTTCACCATTCCGTTCATCTTCTTAATGTTTGCCTCAAATGGTGGCAAATTCAAAGGCTGCATCATGGTTTTGTTAATTGTGAGGCAAAGATACGGGTAAAAGAGTTCTGTGCCAAAAAAAGAGGAGGAAAATTCCCTTTATTGCAAAAAATCTACTGCTTAATTGGTGAAAAACACAAGTTCATGCCTATTCTTTTCCATGTGATTTTTTTGTAATGCCTCATTCGTCAAAATCCTCAAACGGCAAATATTGGTCAATCCATTCCTCACGATGAGGTGTAAGAGTCTCGTTATCAGCCGATGGGGGATTGCCGACCGAAAGTCCGAGCAAACGGATGGGGTGTTGGTCAAAAGTGACCTTCTGCATGAGTTGTTTGGAGAGGGGAAGCAACTGCTCTTTGGTGAGCAAGAGATCGGTGGAGGTGATGGAACGGGTGATTTGTGTGAAGTCGTGAAATTTCACCTTCAGCGTGAGTGTATAACCCTGGAATTGTGTGCGGTGGAGACGGTCAAGCAGTTCGAGCAGGATGTGATAAAGTTCAATGGTGATGGCAGCAGGGGAGGAAAGGTCGTGCTCATAGGTGCGCTCACAGCCCACCGATTTGCGTATCCAATCAGTCACCACGGGACGATTGTCAATGCCGCGTGCAAAGTCGTAGAACAATAGACCCACCTTGCCGAATGCAGCCGTCAGCCCTTGCAACGAGTACTCTCGTAGTTGAGCACCGTTGTAGATGCCCATCTTGTGCATCTTCTCCGCAGTCTTCTTGCCCACCAACCAAAACTGTTCTATGCGCAGTTGGGCAATAAAATCGAGCGCACGGTCAGGATGGATTGTACAGAGCCCATTGGGTTTCCGATAGTCTGACCCCACTTTCGCCAGAAACTTGCAGTAGGAAACGCCAGCAGAAGATGTCAGTTGCGTTTCTTCGTAAATGCGCTGCTTGATTTCTTTTGCAATATCAACAGCCAGTTCCATCCCCATTTTGTTGTGCGTCACATCCAAAAACGCCTCGTCCAGTGACAACGGCTCAATGAGGTCTGTATAGTCCTGCATAATGTCACGAATCTGGCGCGAAACTTCTTTGTATTTGTCAAAGTGGGCAGGCACGATAATGAGGTTGGGACACAACCTTTTCGCCACCTGGATGCTCTGTGCAGAATGCACCCCGAATTTCCGTGCTTCATAACTGGCTGTGGACACCACGCCACGTTCGCTATCATAGCCTACAGCCACAGGCAAACCGCGCAGCGAAGGGTCGTCGCGCTGCTCTACTGCCGCAAAGAACTGATCCATGTCGATGTGGATGATTTTCCGAGTGGTGTCCATTGTTGTTCGTACTTGTTTTTGCAAAAAGATTTGCAAAGATAAGCATTTCATTCCTAATTCCTGATTCCTAATTCCCAATTATTTATTACCTTTGCACAAAAGAACGTCCTATTATGGCAAAAGCAAATATCACGCATCGCGAAATTGTGGAGCAAATTCGCCGTCAGGAGTATAAGCCTATTTATCTCCTGATGGGAGAGGAGGCTTACTACATTGACCGCATCTCTGAATACATTGCCGACAATGTGCTGACGAAGGATGAGCAGGATTTCAACCAAACCATCATCTATTGTACGCGCGAAACGGCTGTAGCAGATGTGATAAATTGTGCGCGCCGTTACCCGATGATGGCAAAACATCAAGTGGTAATTGTTAAAGAAGCGCAGAATTTGTTAAAAATTGATGAACTTGCGGTTTATGCACAAAATCCGATGGAGACTACAATTTTGGTGATTTGCTACAAAAATGGAAAGGTGGATGGGCGAAAGAAACTGATACCAGCCGTTGAAAAGGTAGGTGTTGTGTTTGAAAGCCCTAAGTTGAAGGATGGTATGCTGCCACAATTCATCGCTGATTATCTGAGACGCAAGCAAGTTTCCATCGAGGAACGTGCCTGCCTGATGATGGCAGAGAGTGTGGGGGCAGATCTGAACCGCATGGCGGGTGAACTTGACAAACTGGTGTTGGCTCTTCCGACAGGGCAAATGCGTATCACTCCCGACCTCGTCGAACAGCATGTTGGAATTTCTAAAGAATTCAATTTGTGGGAGTTAAGGACTGCGGTCTCTAATAAGGATGTGGCGAAAGTCAATAAAATCATCTTCTATTTTGACCAAAATCCGAAAGCCAATTCTCCAGTTGCAACAGTGGCGATGCTCTTCAATTTCTTTGCCCAGTTGATGCTGGCATATTACTCGCCAGACAGGACAGAAAGAGGCATGATGGTGCAACTTGACTTGCGCCAGAATTGGCAATTGCGCGAATACACTACTGCCATGCGCAATTATACAGCCTTGAAGACGATGCGGATTATCGGAAAATTGCGAGAAGCCGATGCTCGTCTCAAGGGAATCAACCGAGGCAACCTGACCGATGCTGACATCATGCACGAATTGTTCTTTTATATCCTCCATTAATTTTTGTTTGAAAAAATCTTCTAAAAAAAATTGAGACGTTTTTTAGAGTGTCTGATAGGGTGGCAAAAGTCACCCTTTTTTTGTTTTTAGATCTCATTTTTCATCAATTTTTTAGCCTTAAAAACTCAAACAAAATCTCTTTCGGCTCAAAATCTGAACAAAAAAAACGCACCTGTTTTTTCGGAATATCAGTAATTTAACCCTCAAAAAGATGCTAAAAAAAGCCCATTTTTTCACTTGAAAATGAAGTCAAAATCATCTGTTCGATTCTCGCAGATTCAAGCCTTTTTTGAGTGAAAACAAGAGCAAGATTTTTTACATTAACACTCTTTAAGACACAAAGGGGCGCAATTTACAAAATGAAAACAATCTATTTGTAAACAGGATTTACAGAATAAAAATAAACTCGGCCACAACTTTCGTTTACATAATGAAAATCTAAAATGTTTTACATTTTACAATATAAAAGATTTCCAAAAGTAAAGTCCAATATATGCACTTCAATTTATCCATTCTTAATTATCTGTGTTAAAATAAGATACATGATTTTATTTTGCTAAAAAGATGAAATTACCCCCACCTCTCCTTTATGTAAGCCTTCATTTTTAACGCATTTTCCAGCCTTATGGGTGTTTTGTTCATAAATAACGATATTTCAATCAAATGGTTGCAAAGAATACATCGAGTGATAGAAAGAGTGCGTTTTACAGGTTTGTTTTTACAAAATTGCAAGCTTTACAAAAGAAAAGCCTTCGAGCATTTTACAAGCGAGAATTTTCAAAATAGAAAAGTGAATTTTATAATTACAAAAAGAAATGAAAAAGTTTTGGTATTTGGAAAATAGTCCTTACCTTTGTAAAAAATTGAGAAAATCCACATAAAACCCATTAAAACATGACTGACAAAGAAAAAATCGAGTTGATCATCCAAGAAAAGCATCTCAACAATACCCAATTTTGTAATGAGGTGTGCATTGCACCTGGTACCCTCTCCCATATTCGTAGTGGAAGAACAGAACCGACCCTCAACATTCTTCGAAGTATCGCTCAGGCATTTCCCGACATCAACCCTGCATGGTTGTTCTATGGAGAGGAACCCATGTATAAAAAAACGGGCTCCTCCACTCCGGGTAATGGTGAGGATGACAATGCTCCCATTCATAATAATAATGTAGAGCAATCTTCTTCTGCCGAAGACAGTCAATTATCTCTTTTCCCATATTCTTCTGGTTCTTCAGTTCAGACAACTGCAAACGCTGAAGGGGCATCCTTGACAACTTCCTCCCCTAATGCAGCCACATCCCGTCGTGATTCTGCGTCAACTCGCCCAAACACAAATGTTTTGAGCGTGCAGGAAATCGTTGCCGAAACCCTGAAACAGCAGCAGAAACCTTCTCGTAAGGTGGTGGAAGTACGTATTTTCTTCGATGATGGCACTTTCGAGACCTTCAGTGCCCACTGATTTTTATTAACAAAAAGTTAATATTGTTAACAAATGGTTGGATTTTAACAATTAGTTGTAAAATTAATTTGTCTATTAATAATTTTATTTTGTATAAGAAGTGAGGTTAAAGAGAAAAAGGTCGCTTTTGGGCGACCTTTTGGCGAAGTGACTCGGATGGGACTCAAACCCATGACCTGCAGAACCGGAATCTGACGCTCTATTCAACTGAGCTACCGAGCCATTCATATTGCATTTCGGCGGCAAAGTTAAGGATTTTTATTGAGATTTTTGATTTTATTGTTGTTTTTTGTTTGAAATTTGGATTTTTGATGTTACTTTTGCAAGATATATCACGAAAAACGACAAAGAAATGATGTTTAAGAAAGTACTGATACAAGCGATATGGGTGATGAGTATGCTGATGTGTGCCTTGACGGCATCGGCTCAATCTGGCACTACTCCTAAGCATAAGCATGGCGATTGGTATGTCGGGATAGGTGGAGGTTTTAGCCAGTCGTTGGCGGAGAATGCAGATGCAACCGATTTCATCTTTCACCAGATGCCTTCCATCGATGCGGTTTTGGGTCACAATTTCTCTCCTGCCTTTGGAGTTCAACTTACAGGAAGCGTTACATCGCAGGTGTCTCGATGCAGCGAGGCGGCTGTCCACGCCATGCCGGAAGTCTATGGCAACGGGCGTTACTCCTTTAGGTTTCTTTCCGCTTCCCTGTCGGGAATTGTCAACCTGACCAACGTCTTTTTTGGCTATGATGCTGACCGTCCTGTCACGTGGGGACTGGCTTTTGGTGCAGGTGCCATTCAGACCTTTGGATTTGATGATAAGTTGGCAAAGTGGAATGTGACGCCAAATGCCGAAAAGCCCTATTATCCAGTCAACAAAGAAGGTAAACGCTTTATCGTCGGACATGCAGGATTTCAGATGGGCATTCGTCTGAACGAGCCGTGGGACATTCTGGTCGATTTGCGTGCCAATGCTACCGACAACGCCTACAATGGTGCTTCCGATGGTAACACCATAGACTTTTATCTTGACCTGATGGTCAATTTCGTTTATCACTTCAAGAATGGCAAGCAGCAGTTGCGTCGTTTCCGCACCCCTCCCAAGGTGGCATTTGTTGACCCTGTGTTGATGGATCATACGCGTGATTATCAGGAAACGGTTCGTTATGGCGAATCCATGTACACAGAGATTCCCTTCTATTCAGGCTTCTACTACTTGAATGCCACCACCACGAAACGTGTGGAGTATGTGGCAAAGTTTCTCCAGTCGCATCCTCTGGTCAATCTCAATATAGTGGGTCATCCCGACATCATTCCCGATGAGGATGAGGAGTATCACCGTAAGCTTGCAGAGCGTCGTGCAGAAGCGGTTCGTCAAGCCCTTGTGTTGAATTTCCATGTCGATCCTACTCGTCTCCGCACTTCTATTGACAACAAGGCTTTGCAGTCCTACAAGACTGTGCGTGAATGGGTGCCAGCCGTCAACTTCATCATGGAAGACCCAGGCGACGAAATCCCCACGTTTGACCGTAAAGAATAGGAGAGAATGAGAAACTGCGGGAATGGAGTCTAAGGGCAAAAAGCAGTCATCGTGAGCCAATACACACACCTGACATAAGCGGTGTACCTCTTCCTTCCTCTGCCATGTCGCTCCGTATTCGAAGATTAATAAGGTTAACGGTTAACAGGTTAATTGGGTTAATTTTCTTCAACTCTCGGAAGTAATCGGTTCTTGCCTTGCAAGCGCTTTGCAATGTCGCTCGAAGTTAAACTTCCCCAACTTCAATAATATAATATAGTGAGTCCACTTTTTGGGTGGACTCAATCTTGAATAGATGAAGGATTTTGCAGCAATAGACTTTGAGACGGCCAAAAATGAGCGCAGCAGCGTTTGCTCAGTGGGAGTGGTCATTGTGCGTGATGGTGAGATGGTGGATTCGTTCTACTCCCTCATCCAGCCGGAGCCGAACTACTACAACTACTGGTGCTCGCAGGTGCATGGACTTTGCCATGCAGATACCGATGATGCTCCTGTCTTCCCTAAAGTGTGGGCGCAGATAGAACCTTTGATAGAAGGGCTTCCCCTTGTTGCCCACAACAAACCTTTTGATGAAGGCTGCCTGAAAGCCGTGTTCCGTGTCTATCAGATGGATTATCCCGACTATGAGTTTTACGACACACTCTGTGTTTCACGCCGGGTGCTTCCTGACTTGAAGAACCACCAACTTCACACTGTTGCCGCAGCCTGTGGCTATTGTTTGGACCACCACCATCATGCCCTTGCCGATGCCGAAGCGTGTGCGTGGATAGCAAGAGAGATCTTGTGATTTTTGGGGTAGAAGAATTTTGGGAGGATAGAAAAAGAGATTCATGAGCCTCCTCTTTTCTATCTGTTCGAGAAAAAACTCCCAGTTATATTTTGTTTTATAATTAGTTCTTCATATCTTTGTGACCTGAATAAATAGGAATGGATAATATGACAGAAAAGCAGAAAAGATCAATCATTGAAAGCGGAAAGCAATATTTCCGCGAGATTATTATTCCCAATCATGTGAAAGGATTAGAGAAGTTGAAATTGAAGGATTTCAAAATAAACCCTTTCCTGGTTAATTATCTGGCTGCATTCCTATGTGGTAATACAGAACCAGAGTCGTTGGCTAAAGCATTGGTGTATCCTCGCATCCTTGGTACCAGCATCAACACGAGTTTTGGACAAAACATTCAAATATTCATCTCAAGTCTCGCTCAAGTGGCTGGTACAGCATCCGGCATTGATGGTATTGACATTGAGTTTATAGATGCTATTGATGGACGCAGAAAGTACTGCCAATGCAAGGCTGGTCCACAGACTATTAATAAGGATGACATTGCTACCGTTTTGGGGCACTTCAAACATCTTCACAATAAAGCTCGTCTGGACAGACTCAGTGTACAGATTGATGACATGATTGTGGGCGTGCTATATGGTGATGAAAGTGAACTGTCTGCTCATTACAAAATAATAAATTCTCATTATCCCGTGTATTGTGGTGCTGATTTTTGGGAGCACTTAACAGGTGATGCTCAATTCTATCATCGCTTAGCAAAAGCATTTGGCGAAGTGGTAGAAGAGGATAATATAGATGGAAGTCATTTGATTATGGCTAGAATTATAGAAATTGCAAAAGAAATAGAGAAACAGGGAGGTCTATAATAGCGATGGCAATATTTTTATCTGCGACAAATTTAGCGGATTTGACAGGAACATCACTCGCCACAGCACAAAAGTGGGGAGAAAATGGTGTGTATCCCTATCACAGAAACGAAAATGGTAAGATGGGATTTTGGATGGAAGAATTAAATGAAGTTCAGCCTGTTCGCCAAATGCTTGAAACAAAATGGGATGAGGAGGCACATGTCGTTCCACTTCGTGATTTCACTTCGGTGGAACTGTTTGCAGGTGCAGGAGGTTTAGCTTTAGGTATGCACATGGCGGGTTTCCGTCATGTATTGTTGAATGAGATGGATGCTATGGCTTGTCGAACTCTCAGGAGGAATCATCCTGAATGGAATGTGCTGGAGGGCGATATTCATCAAGTAGATTTTATGCCACTTCGAGGAAAAGTGGATTTCCTTTCTGGTGGATTCCCGTGTCAAGCTTTTTCATATGCAGGCAAGAAAGGGGGGTTGAATGACACTCGAGGTACTCTCTTTTTCGAGATGGCACGTGCCATACGTGAGATTCAGCCTAAGGTGTTCATGGGTGAGAACGTGAAAGGTTTGCTATCTCATGATGACGGACGGACGTTAGAGGTAATACGCAATGCAATTGTGGAATTAGGATATACATTAGTGGAACCACGTGTACTGAAAGCTATCATGTATCAAGTGCCTCAAAAACGTGAACGACTAATTCTTGTCGCTATCCGTAACGATATAGCACGGCGTGTACAGTTCCATTGGCCTGAGCCATATCGGCGAATAATGACCCTACGTGATGCATTTTTTCAAGGTGATTTGTTTGACAATGATGTACCTGCATCTGAAGGACAGACATACCCTGCCAAAAAGGCTCGTGTGATGGCAATGGTACCTGAAGGTGGAGACTGGCGTGACCTGCCTATAGAAGAACAAAAGGAATATATGGGAGGAAGTTTCTACTTGGGCGGTGGTAAGACAGGAATGGCTCGACGGTTATCGATGGATGAACCTTCGCTGACATTAACCTGTGCACCTGCTCAAAAGCAAACGGAGCGTTGCCATCCTACAGAAACACGTCCTTTGACAGTGCGTGAATATGCTCGTATTCAAACATTCCCAGACAATTGGCAATTTGAAGGAACAATGGCAGATCAATACAAGCAAATTGGCAACGCTGTGCCAGTCAACTTGGCATATGCCATTGGACGCTCACTCATTCGCCTTTTTAACGATATTGATGCCGAAAATCCAGAAGAGACACATTTGGAGGAAGCAAACCGCATTGCCCATGAAATGCTTCCTCCAGAGTTGTTCCCGATAGATTTATTTGAGGTCAAAAACAACTATCCCGAACAAATCGTCAGGAACACCGTAAGAAAAAGGAAATTTGTAGACAACAACGATTTGGATGATGGTAAGAATGTGCTTGTTAGTTTGGTGACCAATGAAAATATTGACCCATTTAATGAGCAGAGTGCCAAGATATATTACACAGGGAAGAAGTTCCCATCTACAGTGAAACTAAACAAACTTTACTATTTTATGCCATACATTAAAGGTAAAGGTATTCGTGACCTCTACCTCATCAAAGTGGCACGTGTGGGTACAAAGCATGAAGTGTGTTTGGAGGCTGATGAAAATGATATTCGCATTGTGTTTGAACTCAAGTTCATAGGGCAGTTGTTTGAAGATTACAAAACCTTTAAACTTCAAATTTGGCATACATTTACAGATACGACACTGAGAGCCATCCTGTCCTTGTGAAATAAGCATGGCATTTCATAAAATGCTATAATCCCTAAATCGTGTCTATGCATCTATATGATTAACTCTAATTGTTTGATGAAGATTTTCACGCTTATACTTATATTCCAATAGAAGCAATGAGCCCCGAAAGTACACAAACTTTCGGGGCTCATTGCTTTTATGGTCATTTTGTGACTGCGGTTCGATTACTTCTTCATCAGTCGCACGTAGTAGAGTCCTGGACACATGGTGTTGGGCGAAGCGACAATCTTGAAGGTGAGTTTCTTCTTGACGTTGCCTTTGCTGTCGAGGAGCAGGGATTCGGGAATGGCGTATTCGACATTGAAGAAACCTTGCTCGTCAGCACCTTGCATGCGGGGCTGGATGGTGATGTCGCCCAGTTTCTGGTCGTCGATGAAGATGTCAGCCACACGTCCACGGTCAGAGGTGATGAAGCGGAGCATGAGGGAGAGGTCGTTCTTGAGACCTTGAGTGTTCTCCACGACATACTGGATGAATTCGCCGTTCTTGGCATCACGGTAGTTCTCGCCACGATAACTGCCGCTTGTAGAGCCTGTTGAGAACTTGACTTCGTGACCTGCTTCGCTCTGCTGTTCGCCAGTTGCCACATAGTCGAGGGTGCGTGCCTGCAATGCCTGTTCCTCTGCATCACGGCGTCCCATATCGGAGTTTGCATAGTCTTCCTTAGTGCCTTGGAAGAAGTAGCAGGAGTAGCGTGAGTGCTGAATGCTGTAGAAAGGTACGAGTGGCAGGGTGCCCTTGTCTGTAGAGAGCGTGAAGCTCAGTTTGCTGAGGTCTTTGGTTTGAATGTTGCTGAGCACCTCTGAGCGGTTGCCGATGAGGAGTGGGGCAGAGGAGAGAGGCTTGGCTGTGGAACGTGCGCCAGGAGAGTGATCCATACGTCCTTCGCCGCCGTATTCGTTGGGCAGTTGTGCTTCTGTTTCTGTACGTGCAGCCAAGAGGATAGGACCATACTTGAAGGCGATGTAGCTCTTGTAGTCGGGGCATTCCTCGTAGCGGAGCGTCATGGGGAGGTCCACATTGACCACTTCGCCAGCCTTCCATTTCTTGGTTTGATAAGTGTAGGAAGCCTTTCCGTCAGCACTTGCCCAAGAGGGTTTGCGTATGGCGAGGGTGAACTTGCCGCCCTTCGTGATGGTTAGTTTGGTCTTCTGCTCGTAAGGGAAGTTGGTTTCCTGGCGGATGCCGAACTTCTTGCTGTTCAGTTCCGAAGCCGTGAAGAGGTTCACGTAGAGCGTGTCGTTGGTGGCACTATGTGTGTAGATGAAGTGGCCGTACTTGCTGTGGTTTTCCATGCCTGTGCCCACACAGCACCACATGCCTTGGTTCACCTGTGAGTAGATGCGGTAGGATAGGGGACGCAGCGAGGTGAAATACACATAGCCACCTGTCTCAGGGTCTTGGGTGGACATGATGTGGTTCCACATCGTTGCCTCGTAAAAGTCGGCATACTTGGCGTCGTGAGTGTCATCGAAGAGGTCTTCGGAGAGTTTCAGCATATTGTTGGAGTTGCATGACTCTGGACCTTCCATGTTGTTGATGTAAAGTTGTCCGTTCTGATGGTTCTGGAAGTGCTCACTGATGGAGTTGCCACCAATGCAGACGGTGCGGTTCTGTGCCACGTCGTTCCAGAAGTTCAGCACGGCATTGCGGTAGTCTGTTAGGCTCTTGTCCTCCTGCCATGCACGTTCAAAGCCGATGTACTTAGGCACTTGCGTATTGGCATGTTTGCCGTCGAGGAAGGTGGGGTTGAAGGTCTTCATGCCGTCAATCATCTGACGGTGGCTGTACTTCTTGGCACCATCCAGATACTTCTTGTCGCCAAAGATTTTGTAAGCATCCACCAAAGTTTCGTTCATGCCGCCATGTTCAGAGCCGAGTACTTGCTGCATCTGTTCGTCGGAGATGTTGCTCACCACATTGACGCTCCAGTCGGAAAGTCCGCGGAAGAGTTCTTTTGCCAATGGGCTGCCCGTGTAGAGATAGGCGTCGCGAAGACCAGCCAACACCTTGTGCTGACAATAGAATGGCACCCAGCCACCAGAGCGGCGGAACTGTGTGATGTCGCCTGCATAGAGTCCTGTCCAGATATGATTGAGGGGTTGTCCGCCGATGAAACCTTTCAGACCTTTCGTGTCGTCTTTGTAGGCATCCTGACAGTCCTTCATGATGTTGAGGCAATAGTCCAGTTTCTCTTTCATGCGGGCTTTCATGTTGGCATCGTTGGTGGCTGCGTATGCCAAAGCAAGTGCACTCACATAGTGACCGCCCACATGACCGCTGAGGTCGAAACCTGCATCACCGCCCCAGTTGGGGAAGTTGGGGTGCTTCTCTTCCCATCCGTTATACTTGGAAGAGGGGTTCTTTGAGAGTCCGGCCTGACGGATGAATGGTGTCATCAGGCGGTCGGCATCATACTTCAATAACAATTCGTCGTTGGTTTCCATCATGGTCTTCATGGGACCATTCAGCAGCGTGACTTCGGAAAGGTCGAAGTGCTGTGGATAGATTTCACTTTGTGCAGTCGCTCTTTCTGCAAACAGGAGTGACGATGCCAAAGCAACAGATAGAAATTTCTTATACATATTAGTTAGATGGTTTGATAAAAATATTCGTGTTGCAAAGGTACGGCTTTTGTAGGGAAAAACTTTCAGTTGACGTTACATAAATTGTCGTTTGTGTAACATTACAGTGCAAAAAGTCTCTTCGCCACGAAAAACAGAACGATGATCAGAAAGGATGGCAACATGTTGATGGCTTTGCAATCCTTGATTTTTAAGATGCTTAAACCTGATGCGACAATCAGCACTCCACCCACGATGCAGAGTTCTGTTCGAATTTCATCCGTGATGGCATCGGCAGACAGTTTTGCAATCAGATAGAACATCCCCTGCCAGCAGAACAGCACAGGAGCCGCCCACACCATGCCGATACCATATGTGGTTGCCAACACTGCCGACGTGATGAGGTCGAGTGTGGCATTCATATATAAGTAAGTGTTGTCGCCATAGAGGGCACTCAGCACAGGACCCACCATTGAGAGTGTGCCGATGCAATACAACAGGATGGCAGTGGAAAGACCTTCGGAAAGAGGAGACCAAGACCCTCCAGACCCTCCCCTCACCCTCCCTACAGGGAGGGGGTGGTTACCTTGCTCGCTTGTTTCTCCATTGGAAGAGATACTACTCCCTCCTTGTAGGGAGGGTGAGGGGAGGGTCTTCTTTCTATCCACCAGCCTCTTAAATCTCTCGTCCAATCTCAGCATGAATCCGACGAGTGACCCCAAAGCCAAACTCACAATGAACAGCACAGGATAGTTGCTCTTAGGCATGTTCTGGCAAAAAGCATTAAAACCTAAAGCCAACGAACACAAGCCCATTGCATTGAACAGGGCTTGCTGATATTGAGGCTTGATGCCACGTTTCAGATAAGAACCAATCACCGCTCCTACGATGATGGCGGTCGTGTTGACGATTGTTCCAAGCATACGTTCGTTTGTCGTGATGATTTAAGGCGCAAAGATACAACATTTTTCACGATCTCTTTCTTATTATCCCGAAAAAGTGGAGTCATGAATTTGTTTTGGGGGAATTTCCCTCCCTCTTGAAAAACCTTTTTACCCGTTTGACACCTTCGGCTCCGAGGATGGTGAGCCCGCCATATTGAAATGTCTTGGCAAGTCCGAAAAGGACGACCCAAAGGACACTCTTGGCAGCGGCACTGATGGGGAGAGCCATCTGGACGAAGGAGAGGATATAGAAGGGGATGCAGAGAGACAGCACGATGACACCTGTCTTGAAGGAAAGGAGGCTCAACCCGTGTTTGATGCGTTGAAGAAGTTTCTTCATGGGTAAGAATCTGTGTTTGTGTGGAAGTGACACGTTGCTTTATGGGTACAAATGTAGGCATTTCTTGTGAGAAAAAGGTTCATTTGTGAGAAAAGGAGGGGAGAAATATGGAGAAATGCCCTTTTTTCGTTACTTTTGTCGGCAAAAAGAGATTTGATGAGCATTCCTTCCTTGTTCAACTGTTCCAACGATATGGCACTGGCTGCCCATGTGCGCCAGTATGTGCCGCCGAAACGCATCCAGCAGATGGAGGCGGATTTGGCAGACTTGGCTCGTGTGTGGGAAGGCACGAGGTTTGCAGGACCATGGGGATGGAGCCTCGCCACCAAACAGCGATACAGGCAGATGGGGGTGGCGGGTGAGTTGTTGCCGTCGGACGAATGGTTGGAAGAGGTGAGACGATTGTCGAGTAGGGAGTTTGCTTGCAGATATGTGAAGGAGTTGTTGGGAGAACTGAAAGACGAAAGACTGTTGGGCGAAGAAATGCGATGGGTTGACAAGCAAAGCCCCTTATGGGATGCACTCACAACCTCTAAACCGACGTGGGGCACATCGGTCGACCGACGTGGGGCACGTCGGCAAACCGACGTGGGGCACGTCGATTTTGGGGCCGTGAAAACATCTCGGGCGAGGATTTTCAAGTCCCCTTGGTCATCGTCAGGAAGAGGGGTATTTGTGGGGAGTGTTGACTTTAACCCTAACCTTAACCCTAACCCTAACCTTGACCCTAACCTCGACCTTAACTGTAAATCGTCAACGCTCAAGCGGCTGCAGGGGTTCCTCTCCTCGCAAGGGGGATTTGTGGTTGACCGATTCTATGAAGATAAGGTCTTGGACTTTGCGATGGAGTTTGTCGTCCATAAAGACCACACCGTTGAGTTTCTGGGCTACTCCGTTTTCCAGACAGGGGAGAGTGGGGCGTATGGCTACAACTATGTGGAGAGCCAGGAAGAACTGCTGCGGCGCATCGATGTGGATGCCGCTTTGCTGCACAGGCTCATCGCCTACCACAAGGAACATCTTGCCCAGACGGCCTATCACGGCCCCGTCGGCATCGACATGCTCAAGACCGCCGACGGCAGCATCCATCCTTGTCTTGAAATCAACCTCCGCCTCAACATGGGCATCCTCGCCCTGCTGCTGCATGAGCAGTACGGCTCGGGGGCGACAGTGGCACTGACCCCTGTGCGTGAACACGGCTTCCAGGCACTGGTGGAGGACGGACGGCTGATGATATTAAGTGAAAAGTGAAGAGTGAAAAATCTAAGTTACTCAAGTTTCGGATATTTTTTACAACGGATTGCACGGATTATACGGATTTCTCGTCGCAAGGGGCGACGATGGCCGGATGCAGAACAATCCGAATGGCAGGAGCCGCCGAGGCTCAAAAATCCGTATAATCCGTGCAATCCGTTGTGGAAACCTCACTCTTCACTTTTTCTCTTCTTTCTTTGGGTCAAACCTGTACTTGAGGGTTAGCATGACGTAGCGGTGGAGATAATCTTCGCCGCTTTCTGTGTGGGTGGTGGGGGTGATGCTGTAGGTGTGGCGTTTGACCTGGCTCAGAAGGTCTTTGCCTTCTAAGGTCAGTTCTGCCTTGCCCCGCAGGAACTTGTAGGTGGCGGAGGCATCAAGCAGGAACTGGCTGGTGTTCATCTGTGGCGCGAGATGTCCTCGGCCGATGACGAGCCGGGGGTGGAGGCGGAGTGTCCACCGGGGGCGGTGGTAGCGGATGTTCAGTTCGGTCTCGTTGCGGAAAATGTCTTGTTTCTGCTGCGATGCGTCGCTGTAGGTGAAGCGGGTCCATCCGAATGTGTTGGAGAGGTTCAGCGTCCAGTCCTTCAGGCCGCATTCCGTCTCCGTTCTGTAGGAAAACGCCGACTGGCTCTGCCGATTGTAGGTCACCTCCGTATCTTCGTCCACCAGGGTGAGGATGCCGTAACTTCTTCCCCATGATTCCGAGAGTTTGTTTCGCCACGTGAGGTGCTGGCCGATGCTGCGTTCGTAGTCGAGTCCGATGCCCACGTGTCCCCCTCCCTGCACATTCTGCTGGGTGGCGCGGTAGGCTCCCGTCTGCGAGTTGTAGTGCAGCACAGTGGCGATGGGGGCGTGCTGCTTCCTGTAGTCTGCCGACAGGCTCAGGGCTTGGTTGGCATGGGCGATGAGCATGCTGTACTTGATGTCGGCATGGAACGAGTGGCTATTTTTCAGTCCCGAGTTGCCCGAACGGATGTAGAGCGGATTGGTGTCATCCACATAGTCGATGCAGTCCAGCAGTTGGGCTGGGGTGGTGGTGTAGCCCACAGAACCTCTCAGCGTCATTTGCTTCTTGATTTTATACTTTATCTCCATGCTCGGCTGCAGGAGGAGCAGGTTGCGTCGTGCCACCGTGTCGAGGGCAGCGCGTCGGTAGTCGAGGTGTTCATGCTCATGGGAGAACGCGACCGATGGGCTCAGCGTGAGGGTGCCCAAGGTGAGGGTGACACCCGTTGACAACTTGTTTTCCCATGTATGGGTATGGCTGTAGAGGCTGTTGGCGAGGTCGGGGGTGTTGTCCCGCTGTCGCTCTTCGTCGTGGGAGTCGTGTCTGTAGGTGGTGGAGAAATTGATGCTTGTGGAGAGTTTGCTCCCCACTCCATGAAAGAGACCCATGTGCCATGTGGCAGCGAGATGGTGCGTGTCCGTGTCGTAGTTCTGTAGGTCGAGCGTATGGTGCGGGTCGAGCGTGTAGTAATGGTAGTTGCCCTCCGAGGCTCCCTTGTTGCTCTGTTGGCTGAAGTTCAGGTTGATGCCAGTCAAGACGGCACCGTCTTTGATGTGGCGTGTCAGCGAAACCTCACCTTTGGCCGTGATGCCTTTGGAGCGGTTGGATGCGTGATAGGTGGAGGTATTCACAGTGAAGAGTTTGCCTTCTGTCTGTTCGGAAAGGGTTTGCTGCTGATGGTTCTCCTTCCGTCCCTCTTCATACTTCACCTCACCCTCCAGCCGCAGGGTGTGCTGCTTGAGATAAAGGTAGGAGACGGCATGAATGGGAACCGTCAGGGCGTGTTGGTAGTCGTGACGGGTGGTGCGGCTCTCGGTGGGTGCTGTGCCTGGTAGGAAAGTCTGTGTGTTCTCCCAACTGTCCTTGCTTCGGTCGGTGTGGTTGGGGCTTGCCGTGATGTTCCAGTAGTTGTGGCGCAGTTCCTCGCCAGGCTTCTTCCACGAATGCTGATACCCCACCGATGCCATCTGTTGCCTCACAGGCTCAGCCCCCCATCTGGAACCGTTGGAGTTGAGGGTTCGCATGGTCACTTCCGCTGGTTCGTCAGACACTCGCCCGAACACCAGCAGAGGGTCGGTGTCGCTCAGCCGCAAGGCATCCAGCGACGCGGCATAGTGTCCGCTCGAATATCCTGTGGCCTTTGCCTCGCCATACATCTTGTCCATCCACGAGGGCTTGATGCTCACGTCCAGCACGTGTTCCTCCTTGCCGTCGTTCACGCCTGTCCGCTCTGCCAACTCGCTCTTTCGGTCGTAAGCCTTGATATTCTCCACCGCCTCTACGGGCAGATGCTTCATCAGCATGTCCTTACTGAACACTTCCCTGCCGTTCATCATCAGTTTCAGTGGTTCGCCGTTCCAGAGCAGTTGGCCGTCCTTGATGCTCACGCCCGGCAGTTTCTCGATGAGTTCTTCCAGCCGTGCGCCCTCCTCCATGTTGAAGGCTTCAGGGTTGAACACCACCGTGTCGCCCCGCATGTAGAACCGCCTCTTCTTGGCTCTCACCTCCACCTCCTTCAGCAGCAGCGGTGAGGGTTTCAGCCGGATGTCTTTCAGCCGGATGGTGTCGTTGCCTTCCATGCCGATGGTCTTCTCCGTCCCGTCGTAGTAGCCGAAGTATTTGGCCGTAAAGGTCAGTCGCCCCATGTCGCCACAACGGTAGTGGAAGTAGCCTTGCGAGTCGGTGTTCACTTTGGTGAAGAAAGTCGTTGACTCAAAAGCCTCGTTCACATGCACCTGTGCGCCTTCCAGCGGTTCGCCTGTTTCGGCATCCACCACACGGCCTCTGATGATGTTGGCCTGCAAGGTTGCTGTGCTGGCAAAAAGGCATAGCATCAGCAGGATGCGGAGATTTCCGCATCGGAAAAAGGTTGTTTTCATAAAGATGATGTTTAGGGGATGTCAGTAATTCTCAATCACTTGTTCGAGTGTCACCGTCGGGTCGCTCACGCCGAAGCCCTCCTTCTTCAGTTTCTGCTTGCGGTGCTGCACGGCAGACACCGAGATGGCATAGATGGCAGACAGGGCAACGTTGCTCAGTTTCAGCCGGGTGAGCATGCACAGGCGGATGTCGTCTTCGCTGAAGGTGGGGTGCTGCGCTCGTAGTCGGCTCACAAACTGGTTGTCGGCCATGTCGAGCGTTGCCTCCATCTCTCGCCAGTTGCGGGCATTGATGATGGTGCGCTTGCCTGCCGTGGGTTCCAGCATCTCGAGGATTTCGCTCTTGTCGATGATGTGTCCTCTCAGCGAGGCGATGAGTGTCTCCTTCTGTTGCAGTTGGGCCGATAGTTGTTCCACTTCCTGCTCCTGCTTCAACTGCTCTTCCTTGTGCTTCCGCTTCACCTTTTCATGCCAATTCCACACGGACAGCAGCAGCACAAGCACCGCCAGGATGAGGCAGCCGATGACCGCCCACAGGAGTCGAGTCTGCAGCATGGAGGCCTGACGTGCATAGCCCGCAGAGAGGTAGGTGCGTGTCTGCACATTCAGGCGGTTGACCGCACGTCGCATCTCCTCGTCAAACTGCTGTTGCTTCTCCTTCACCGTTGCAGCCCTGCCTTCTTTCGCTTCTTCCTCGTAGGCATGCTCAGCATCCTCAAACAGTCCTTTCGGCACACCGAGTTCACGGACAGTCTTTTTTCCGTCGTAGGTGGACTGGAACTCCGTGCGCGACGAGAAGGGGAGCACGGGGGCTTTCTCCATACTGTCGATGAGGGTGGCCACAGAGTCGTAGAGGGTATCTTGTGCCTCCCCGCTTTTGCAGGCGAGACTTGCCGCATGAACCAACGTGGGGAAGTGGCGAGGATTGAGCGGATGCAAAGACAGGTAGGAGAATCCGTAGTCGTTCACGAGGGTGAGCAACCATTGCGCGCTATCTCGGCATCGGCCGAAGTGCTTCAGAGCCTGCCTCTGACAGTAGTATGCCTCGTGGTAGGCAGCGTAGTTGTGGGCATATTGCAGATGTCTGCCTAACTGCTGATAGGCCCGATAGGCCGTCTCGCTGTCTCCGCAAGCCTCGGCACAATGGATGGCCAGCAAGTAGAGTTGGTCTTTCTGCAGCAGCGAGTCGTTCTCCTCATAGTGGCGGCTCAGCACATAGCAGATGCGGCCAAACCGCCGCAAGTATTCCTCGTTGTCTGTCACTCCGCTCACGCTCTTCTCATTATAATAATGGTACGCGCGGAGGAGCGAGGAGTCAGCCATCATGCTGTCTAACTCCTCGTCAATCCTTCCTCTGCTCTGCAGGGTCTCACGCTTGAACTCCCAAGTTTCCTCATTGTCACTCAGACACACCGCTGTGTCGGCATGGGCACGTTGCCACTTTTCTTCCAGCACCAAGCCTCGTGTGAGCGTATATAACGCCCGTTCGCTTTCCCCCAAGCGGGTCGTGTCGATGGTTGCCAGACAGACCGCCGCACTGTCGGGATGCTCCATTGCCAACCGCTCTGCCAGCAGCAACTCCCGTTTCGTGCAGGCAGAAAGAAGGGCGATGCCGACGATGGAACAGAGCATCGCGATGGTCTTCACTTCAGGAATGAGGAATGAGATGTTTAGTGAGAAATGAGGAATGTAGTGTTTCTTCGTCATCATGTCATTTGTAGTTTTCATTTGTTTTCGGTGGCAAAGGTACGACAATTGATGCACCTGAACAACAAAAGCGGGTGGAAAACTCTTTTCCATCCGCTTTTGCTTTATTATCAGTTAATTACCCTCCCATTTTCCACCCATTTTCCACCTTCTGCCTATGGAAAACTAACCTTTTTTAAGGCTCGTTTGTGAGGGAAAGAACAACCTGCGATGGGTGTCAAAGGGTTTTGAGAGAGTCCTTGACGTATGTGAGGTGGCTGCGCGACACGGGGATGTAGGTGTGGCAATGTCGGATGAGCAACTGCATGGTGCCTGCCTTGGAGACGATTTGCTCCACCTGTCGGAGATTGACCAGAAAGGCACGGTGGCAGCGCACAATCGTGGGATAAGTCTCCAATTCTTTTTCCATCTGTTTGGAGGTGGCACGAAGCGTGTCGGCATGTATCTGTCCCTCCTGCAGATGATACACTTTCACATAGTTGCCCACGGCCTCGATGTAGAGAAGATGGGGGAGCAGAAAGGTGGAGGTCTCGTTGGTCGTACCTGTGAGGGTGACGGCGGATGGTAGAGAATGGTTATGAAGTTGGGAGTTTGGGGTTGAAAGTTGAAGGCCGCCAGAGGTAGGGTTCAGGTCTGAACTCGATTGTTGAAGCCGTTGCAGTTGTTCATTCATCATTCTTGTTTCTTCCAGTTCGGCTGCCAGATAACGGCTGCGGAACTTGAAACGCCAGTACAGCCCGATGGCGAACGAACAGAAGGCGATGATGAGGAGAGTCTCCAGATAGTTGCTCACCGAAATCAGATTTTCTTCTGTGAGTCTGCTCAGCACAAAATGGCGATAGAGGCATATCATCAGGGCAACAAGAGGGGTGTTGATGCACTGGAACCAGAGGTTGCGCCGGATGATGTAGTTGACACCCCGTTCTGTGGAGCGTGGCATTCTAACCAGATACTCCAGAAGGCTTTCCGTCACCATGCAACTCACTACCCCCATTGCAAATATGGCCAGCAGATGGGCGCAATGCTCCCACTGCCACACTTCAAATCCGAAGGGCTTGAAGATGGCAAGGGCAAGCACCGTGAAGGCGCAACTGATGGTGCGGATGCTGATAATTTCTTTTTGTCCTTGTGTCATACGGCTGGCAAAGGTAAGAAAGAATTAAGAAATTTTATGTCATTCGTCACAAATTCCTGCCGAATATCCCAAAAATTTGCAAGTGGGTTCATGATGGCAGTACCTTTGCACTCGAAAACGTCAACGCAATGTTTCACTTAAAAAATCAGTAGGATGAATTTATTGACAATCACCGCCGCTGTAGTTATGTCGATGTGAGCATTTACGAACATCGTGACGCCGAGTGGGTGCAGACCTCCCTTGTGGCGGATAGTACGGCTTCATGAGTTGATCAGGGAAAAAGGCGGAGTGATGGCAATAATCACTCTCCTTATACGTTAATAGTATTGAATACTAAACTTCAAGGGAGTGAAACTCCTAAATCCAAACTGTTTATTAAAAAAGAAAATGAGGAGATTGTTTTTGGGTGCCGCTTTCACGATGCTGCTATTTCCTGTCGTGGCGGTGGCACAGACCAATGAGGCTGTCCAGACTATTCGAGGACAGGTGTGTGATGTGGCTTCGGGCGAGCCAATGATAGGCGTGAAGATTACGGTTGAGAACGGTACATCGATAGTTGCAGTCTCTGTTGTGGCATGCCGCTCACGAAAGATGTTCTCGGCACCGATGCCGGCGGTTGTAAGAACAAAGAGTATTGCATGAACCGTCACCGACGGTCGTTTCTACCGCGATTCCTATCCCTAAAGTTTTGTAATTGAATAAATGATGAATAACAAAGCACTTGTCGTGATTGACATTCAGAATGACATCACGAAATACTATCGAGATATCATCGGCAACATTAATGCCGCCATCGAAAGGGCTGTGGCTGAAGGGATGCACGTTGTCTATATCAAGCATCATAACATCACAGCAGGTACACGGACGTTCAAGCCAGGCAGCAAGGGGGCGGAACTGGTGCCTGAAATGAAAGTCGTGTCAGACAATGTCTTCGTGAAGACGAAAGGCAACTCCCTTACAAGTGAGGCTTTTTCTGCATTCATCGCAGCAAACAGCATCAATGAGTTCTACGTAGTGGGGGCTGATGCTACCGCATGCGTGAAATCGACCTGCTTCAATATGACTAAAGCAGGATACACGGTGCATGTCCTTTCTGACTGTGTCACCAGTTATAATCTGAAAAAGTTGCCAGAGATGCTTGCCTACTACGAGAGCAAAGGCTGTGAAGTCAAGACACTTGGTGAGTACCAATGAGAAAGATAAAAAGATACAAGTACATTCAATGAGCAACATCAACACAGAAATTGAGCAACAACTGAGGAATGAGCATGTGGATATTATCCATTTCGTTGACATTTCCATGTTAGATATAAAGCAAAACCGGGGACTCCCTTTTGCCATACTGATAGGGATTGCCATTAACCCTCATTTTCTTGAGATGGTGTGTAACACTCCGAATTATACGCATACTATAGACGATGAATATGCCCAGACAGAAAGTAGGGTTCGTTAAAAGGATACGATTGAGTGACAGAACAAAATTAATTGATGATAATTCGTGTTCAATTCGTGATAATTATATATTTTATATAAACACGAATTGCCATGAATTTCCCATGAATTAATCATTAATTGAAGTTTCGGATGCTTTCTTCAACAACGAACCTTTAGCTCGGCGTAGCCAATATTCCGAATATGACGAATTTATACAATGCACAATGCACCTAAAGGTGCAACGAATAAAAACGAATGCTGAGTGTAGCCATTCGATTCCATTCGTAGCCGCTTGCGGCATTAGGGATATACATCTTCTCGCCGCATGGTAAATTAGAATGATTCGTTTTATTCGTTGTTGAAAATGAAGCGTTTGGAACATCCGAAACTTAAATCATTAATTTTTTATATAAACTATTTTGGTTTACCTACTTAATAAAATGAATAGAGAAATGAAATTTTGTCAGAGTTGCGGGATGCCGCTTACAGCAGATGTGCTCGGCACTAATGCTGATGGAAGTAAAAACGAAGAGTATTGTATCTACTGCTACAAGGATGGTGCCTTCACGGGTGACTTCACGATGGAGGAGATGGCAGAGTATTGTGCGCAGTTTGTGGATGATTACAACAGTCACACAGGTCAGAGTCTCAGCCGTGAGGAGTACAAGACCATGCTTTTGCAGTATTATCCCAATCTCAAGCGTTGGCAACTGCCAGCCGATCAACTTCCCCATGCCACATCGCCCCTGAAGAAGGAACTCATCGATGAGGTCAATGCCCTCCACATTCCTGGTATGCCGCAGATAGACAATCTCTTCGTGCTGCAAGGCTCGTTTGTTAATGTGGAGTATCACATCAACGGCAACTGTGTCAGACTTCTCGACGACAATGCCACCTATTGGGGCACACAGGTGGAGAAGGGCGATGGGCGCTGCTTTGGCATCGCTGGTGATGAGCATTGCCTGCTTGTGAGCGAATATGGAAAAGATGGCGCAGATGCAGAGGTGGTTGTGTTTAAGAAAATGAGGTGCTACGCTAAATGAGAAATGGCAGAAGATGGAGCGCCTGTATCCAAACCTCCAATACACCGAACTGACCACCTGCGGACACTTTATCCACATGGAACAACCTGAAATGTTCAATGATCAACTGAAGGCTTTCATCTATCAGAAAGAATTGTGATATTGTGCCCCTTCGACTGTCCTCTCGTGGATGAAATGAATGCCTGTCCTAAACTTGCAACTGAGATGGGAAATAGTGAAGAGGTAAAGGATTATCTGAGAAATATGAAATAATCAATAAAAACATGAAATAGGAAATCAATCCCCAAGATACGAATCGGGCGATGGCTATGGTAAGCAGATGCTGCAAATGGTCATCAAGAAAGCGAAAGAAGAATTTGGTGTCCAGAAAATAACGCTTGGTGTGTTTGACAACAATCCCTCTGCTTTCCATTGTTACGACTCTCTTGGTTTTAAGGTCATAGGTACTGATACTTACCTGATTGATGGAGAAGAATGGACAGGAAAGGAAATGGAACTGGATTAGGTTCTTTTCTTTTTCGTCTTTTTGTTCTTCTTGCCAGTTGCTTTGGACGCACCTTTCAAATCACGGTTAATCAACCGTGGCACATTGATGTGTTCTGGCAATTCAATGGTGGGCTTCTCCTCTTGTGCGGCGGGACTTTCGTTGCCAAGGCGATCCATGGCTGTGACGGCATAATGGCGCACCTTTTGGGCACGGGCATTGAGTTGCCATTGAGTATCGGTGACACGTGCAGCAAGGAGGTTTTCTGCCTTGGTCACATCGACGGGATAGGTGTTGGAACCATAGATGTTGTAGAGAGGCCCCCTCCCATCCTCCCCCAAGGGGGAGGGGACTTTCCGGATGGAATCCTCCCCCTCACAGGGGGAGTTAGAGAGGGTATGGAGGGGGCTTTTCCAGTAGAGGATGCCGTCCTTATAATATAAAGATGTGGGGGAGGGGGGCGCAAGCGTGTCACCCATCCAGGTCATGCGGGCGGTGAGGGCAGGATAGGGGAAGAACTCGTCACAGGTGGTATCGTAGATGCCCTTTGTGTTGTTTGTCAGGAATTCACCACGATAGAAGGCGATGCCGCCGATGCCGCTGTTGCGGGCAGTGTGCATCTCGGCACGCACTTCGTTGAGCGTCCAACGTCCTTCACGAGGGTCGAGGAAGTAGATGCCGAGTCCGGGGCAGATGGGGTGGCCATTTGCCATTTCTGCCCACTGGAAGAGGAAGGGATAGTAGTTGTTGCCTGTGAAGTACATCATGGGAAAAAGGAGGTCCTGCCAGTCCTCTTTCAGCCATAAGATGGGGTCTTGCCACACGGCATTGTAACCGTTCCATCCGCCTGCACTATAACGGCTTGTATCTTTGTATTTCCCGATGGGTGAACTGCTCAGTTTCACCCATGGCTTGATGGGTTTGACCACATCGTGAACGCGGCGCACGATGCGGGTGATATTTTCGCGCTTCCAGTCTGCCTTGCTCTGAGAAGAAGAACGTGGGTAGAGGTTCTCGTCAGAGAAATTGTAGATGGATTCTGGATAGCGGATGTAGTCAAGAGAGATGCCATCCACATCGTAATTCTCCACAATCTCCTTGCAGATGTTGGCGATATAGTCAGCCGTTTCTGGTTTGCCAGGAATCATGAACATCTCACCTCCCTTGGCGGTCTTCACCAGTTCTGGACGCTTTCTTGTGAGGGAGGCTGCACCGTATTTTGCTTGTCGTTCTTTGGTGCCAATGGGAATGCACACCACCCATGCATGCAGTTCCATGCCACGCTTGTGACACTCATCGATGCAGAATGCTAACGGGTCATAACCAGGGTCTTTCCCTGCCACTCCCGTGAGGCTCAGTTCCCAAGGCTCAATCTTGGAAGGGTAGAGGAGGGCGGCGCGCACACGAGTTTGGAAGATGACGGTATTGATGTTGGCACGTTGATATTGGTCGAGAATGCGGATGAGTTCCTGCTTCTGTCGCTCACGGCTTCTGGCATCGATGGCTTGGATGCGAGGCCAGTCGAGTCCTCCGATGGTGGTGAGCCAGACAGCACGCGTTTCGCGTAGCGGATGCTCTTTTTCGTATAAATATTTAGCACGGGCATCTTCCGTGGTTTGTGCATAGAGTGTTGTCGTCACAAGACTCAAAAACGCCCATAAAAGAAATGCTTTATGTAGATTAGTCATTATTAACACTAAATTTTTTGCAAAGGTAAGGATTATTCCGTACTTTTGTGGTGAATTTGCAATAATTTAAAAAAAATGGTTACTTTTATTGCTTCTTTATTGCTCCTCGTTTTGGGCTACGTTCTTTATGGAGCATTTGTTGATAAGGTTTTTGGTGCTGACCCTCAGCGGAAGACACCGTGTTACACATCGCAGGATGGCGTCGATTACACGCCAATGCCTACATGGAAGGTTTTTCTTATTCAGTTTCTGAATATTGCGGGCACAGGTCCCATCTTCGGTGCTATTCAGGGTATTCTGTTTGGTCCATCCGCATACTTGTGGATTGTGTTGGGCTGCGTCTTTGGTGGCGCTGTGCATGACTATATGTCGGGTATGATTAGTCTGCGCAAGAATGGTGCCAGTTTACCGGAGATTGTCGGCGATGAGTTGGGCTCTGTGGCACGAATGGCATTGCGCATCCTCTCTTTGGTGTTGATGATTCTGGTGGGTGCTGTGTTTGCTACCACACCTGCAGGACTTCTTGCCAACATGATTGGTGGTGACACAGTGTTTGGGCAAAACCTCTTCTGGGTCATCACCATCTTCACCTACTACATGCTTGCCACCGTGGTGCCTGTTGATAAACTGATAGGTCGTATCTATCCTATCTTTGGTGTGGCATTGCTGATCATGGCTGTGGGAGTGGGGTACGGCATTTTTATGGCAGATGGCACCATGCCTGAAATCACGGAAGCATTCAGCAATCATCATCCAACTTCCACGATGCCTATCTTTCCAGGGCTTTGTATCACGATTGCCTGTGGTGCTGTGAGTGGTTTCCATGCCACCCAAAGTCCAATGATGGCACGTTGTATGAAAAATGAGAAGTATGGGCGTCCCATTTTCTACGGAGCCATGATTACTGAAGGTGTTGTTGCACTCATCTGGGCAGCAGCAGCCATCAAGTTTGCCGATGCATTTGATGTGACACAATTCGGTATGGACAACACTGCAGCACCTTACGAGAAATTGTGGGCTGTGATGACCAATGGCGGAACAGGCAATCCCAATCCTGCCATTCTGGTCAATAGTGTCTGTTCATCTTGGCTTGGCACAGTGGGTGCCATTCTTGCCGTGCTTGGCGTAGTGGCTGCACCTATCACCAGTGGTGACACAGCATTGCGCAGTGCCCGTCTGATTGCTGCAGATTTCATGCATTACAAGCAGAATAAGATCTATAAGCGTTTGTTGCTGTCGTTGCCCATCTTTGTCATTAGCGGCGCTTTCATCTTCGTCAACTTCGACATCCTGTGGCGTTACTTTGCATGGTTCAACCAGAGCCTTTCTGTATTTACCCTATGGGCTGTGACGGCATGGCTGACCAGACGCAGTGCAGCAGAGAGAACACAAAAATTTGCCTTCCTCATTTCGCTGGTGCCAGCCTTGTGGATGACCATCGTATGCTCCACCTATATACTCATTGCCCCAGAGGGCTTCCAACTCAACCACACGATTGCTTATGTGCTCGGTGGTCTTGTCACGTTGGGCGTACTCGTGTGGTACATCCTGTGGGCTAAAAAGCAGTATGCACGATGAAACGGTACATTTGGCAACCCGTCGCGTTCTTTGCTGTAGGATTAGGATTTTATCTCTACAACGGCATCGTGTGGAACACATGGCTCACCTATCTGCCCCACATCCTTGGCTATGTAGCCATTTGCGGTGCTTTGGCATGGGCACTATATAAGAAAGAACAATATCAATCCAAATCATAATTCACAATTGATAAATCATAATGGTATGAAGAAAATCGTTTTAACACTCATCTTTGCCCTCGTTGGCATGAGCAGTGCCTTCGCGCAGTTCGAAAAAGGCAAGTACTATCTGGCGGCTAACACTAACGCTGTAGGATTCTCCTACAGCAAGTCCCACAAGGCACGTTTCAACCTTGGTGTGAATGGCGGCTATATGTTTGAGGAGGCTTGGATGGCGATTGCTGAGGCAGGTTTCGACTATCACAACTCCGACATGCAGAAGTTCTATGTGGGTGGCAAACTTCGCTATCTCATCAAGCAGAATGGGCTTTTCCTTCAGGCTGGTGCAAAATATGTGCATGAGGCTCCGAACTTCAACGATGTGCAGATCACCCCTGAAGTGGGTTATTGCTTCTTCCTCAATCGCCACCTTACGGTTGAGCCATCCCTTTATTATGATGTGTCCCTCTCCGATTTCTCCGACAAGAGTGAGTTTGGTGTGAAGATTGGTCTTGCTTGGTATTTCGAAAACAGCAAAAAGCCTTCTGACTACATTAAGAGAAAAAAGAAGTAACCCAAATCCTGAAGTGACGAAGTGAAAGAAGTTAACGACGATACTCTAGAAATGAAAGAATGAAAAATGAGTAATAGATACTCCATGCTAACTGCCACAATTCATTCCTCATTCCTAATTCAGAATAACTCTCAACTGTCAACTTTCAATTGTCAACTAATATGTTAAGCGTAGAAGAACTCAACGATAAACTCATAGACCTCGCTTTTGCCGAAGACATTGGCGATGGCGACCACACCACGCTCTGTTGCATCCCTGCCGATGCCTACGGCGAAAGCAAACTCCTCATCAAAGAAGAGGGCATCTTTGCCGGTGTGGAGATAGCCAAAGAGGTGTTCCGCCGCTTCGACCCCACGATGGAGGTGGAAGTGTATATTCAGGATGGTGCCCATGTGAAGCCCGGCGACATCGTCATGTCCGTCAAGGGTAAAGAGCAGAGTCTCCTTCAGACAGAACGCCTCATGCTCAACATCCTCCAGCGCATGAGTGGTATTGCCACCATGACCCACAAGTATCAGCAGGCACTCATCGATGCAGGCACCAAGACTCGTGTGCTCGACACTCGCAAGACCACTCCTGGCATGCGTATGCTCGAAAAGGAAGCCGTGAAGATTGGTGGTGGCATGAACCACCGCATCGGACTCTTCGACATGATTCTGCTGAAGGACAACCACATCGACTTTTGCGGAGGTGTTCACAACGCCATCTCCCGTGCCAAGCAATACTGCAAAGACCATGGGAAAGACCTCAAGATAGAATGTGAGGTGCGCAACTTCAAGGAACTTGACGAAGCCCTTGCCGAGGGGTGCGACCGCATCATGTTCGACAACTTCACCCCTGCTGACACCGAGAAGGCAGTCAAAATAGTGGCAGGTCGTGCTGAAACCGAATCCTCTGGCGGCATCACCTTCGACACGATGATTCCTTACGCCAAGGCTGGTGTTGACTTCATCTCCTTCGGTGCATTGACACACAGCGTCAAAGGACTCGACATGAGTTTCAAAGCTGCAGGAAGTGACAAACTCATTATAAAATAACGTCAGCTCGATGAATCTTAAGTAACCACACAAAATTATCTTATACAATGATGTCTCTTCTT
>SAMEA3663015__coassemble_188_pt1 | contig 38469 bp, 32 predicted proteins | sample SAMEA3663015__metabat2_low_PE_019 | metagenome-assembled genome bin SAMEA3663015 (sample SAMEA3663015) | pig gut metagenome | biome: pig gut; feature: pig-associated habitat; material: faeces | place: France | collected 2012
CAAATTTGTTTTACGACAGAGCCACGAAGTGGCCTAATGACCGATTCGGGTTAAAATAATTTTATCCACAAATTATCATAACTCAAATTTCGGATGTATTTTTACAACGGATTGCACGGATTATACGGATTTCTCGTTTATGATTATTTTTTCGAAAAAAACTTTTTGAGGTAGGTAAAATGGACAGAAATGCGCTGCGCTCAATGATAAATGATTTTAGTTTGGGAAGTAAAATGGGAAGTGAAAATGGAAGTAAATTCGCCGCGCTCATGGAAGTAAAAAAGGACGATTGTCATGCTGGTGTTTCTTCATTGGCATCACATTCGTCCTGCGCATAGCGCTTAACTTCACTTTTAACTCCAAAGAAGTTGAGCACTTGCGAAACTTTAGTATGGTTATAATCTCTTTAGGAATTCTGAGTATTTAAGTATCGGAATTCCAGCATGGGAGCCCAAGTCTGTCAGGTCTTTATCCCCACTAACAATAAAGTCAACCGGAACACTTTCTGCCATTGACAATAGATAAAGATCTTTGATGTCACGTATTGGAGATTTTGCCTTAATTGTGATGTCGGTCATCAAACACACATCATCCACCATCTCAAAGAAAAAGTAGCGGGTTTCAGCTGAAATAAGCTTGTCGAATTTGGGACGTGATATAACATTACGAATCTCACTCAGCAGTTGTTCACTCACATATACCTGAATATCGTGACGACACAATACATCCGCAAGCGTAGATAATCGCTTGCCGATCATGAATGAAATCCACAAATTGGTGTCAAACAAGACCTTCATGCTCCGTAACGTACAGCGTTAACTTCTGCAGCAATCTCTTCGTCAGTCATGACTGGTGATGTAGGGCACGAGTGGATAAACTTTTCCACAGATGAACGGCGTGTGCGCAACTGCCACCCCATTCTGGAAGCAAGTGTTTCCATGAAACGTCTGTCCTTTTTAGGAACAGATAATACAAATTCTTCCATATGCTCTATTCGTCTTTATATTTCATTTGCAAAGTAAGGACTTTTTTATTTATCCTCCAAACAATTCTGATTCTTTTTTGAAAAAGTAGTTTGAATTGAATGAAAAGGATTGAATGAAAGATTGAGGGGGAATGCGCTTCGCTAAATGATAAATGAAAAATGAAAAATGATAATTGGGAATCAAAAAAGGGGAAGAGAAGCATGAAAAATGACCATGTGAGGTCAAAAAATGGGGTGTAAAACATGAAAAGTGAGGCTTTTTTGAAATTGCTTTTTGATACGCCCTTTTAGGGTTCAAATTTCATAAGTCGTTATGATTCAACTCAATAAAAAAAATTCGATGGTTAAAGTTAATTGGTTAAAAGGTTAATTTCGCAAATTCAGGTTTGGGGGATAGTTTATAGGGGGGAATATACAGCTCTCTTCAATCTGTGAAAAATGAAATTAACCAATAAACCTATTAACTTTAACCTTTTCGCTTCACTCCTCTAAACCCTAAACTCTAAACACAAGTGCCCCTCACAGCCATCATTAAGTCTTGCCCACAAACGAATGTAAGTCTTGCTAACAAACGAACGTAAGTCTTGCCCACAAACGAGTTGCATCCTTTGGAATAGTGCAAGATTTGGGGACAATGTTTGCAAAAGTACAAGGATTTCATTTATTTTTTGAATTTTTTTGGTGGTCACTTTTTCTTGACGTAACTTTGCAACGTAAAATGGAAGGCAAATGAAACAATTATTTTTGAGTATCGTAAGTTTTGTGTGGGGCATCGCCGGGTATGCCGCAGTGGTGAGTCAGTCGAGCAATGCCGTGACTATCTGCCCTGACAGGGGTGAGGCGCGTGTGATACGTCTGCAGGTGGTGGATGACGGCATCATCCGTGTTCGTGCCACCAGCGAGGATGCGCTTCCGGAGAAGGAACAGAGCCTCATCGTGCTGAAGGAGATGAGGGAGAGGGGAATGAAGCGAGGAGGGCAGCTGCCCTGGTGTGAAGTGAAGGAGGGCAAGGAAGATGTGACGGTGAGAACGAAGAAGATAAGTGCCGTGGTGGCAAAGAGCGACGGAAGAATCGTCTTCTACGATGCAGCTGGACAGGTGCTGCTGAGAGAGGCGGTGGACGGAAAGACGTTCAAGGAGTTTCAGGTGCCTGAACGTGAGATTGGCAGTGGACAGCCCACCAAGGAGCAGCAGCAGGGGTTGAGTTGGCGACTGCTCTTCGACAGCCCTGCCGACGAGGCGTTCTACGGATTGGGACAGCATCAATCGGAGGAGCTGAACATGAAGGGAAAGAACGAGGATTTGTTTCAGTATAACACGAAGGTGGCTGTGCCGTTTGTGGTGTCGAGCAAAAACTATGGTGTGCTGTGGGACAGCTATTCGTACTGCCGATTCGGCAATCCTGAGGACTACCTGCAACTGAACCGCGCGTTCCGCCTCTACGACAAGGAGGGAAAGGAAGGTCACTTGACAGGCACCTACACGGACAGAGGGGGCAGGCAGCTGGTGCGCGAGGAGGACTCGCTGTATTTTGAGTATGCCCTACCCGACCACTCCGAGATTGGCAAGACCGATAAGGGCGGCATTCAGAACTTGCCAAAGGGGTTCCGACTGGAAGGTGCGAAGGTGGTGTATGAGGGCAGCATCGAGGCTCCCGAGACGAGCAACTACCAGTTCATCCTCTACTATGCAGGCTACATCAAGGTGTATGTGGGTGGCAAGGAAGTGGTGGCAGAGCGTTGGCGCACTGCATGGAATCCGAACGCGTATAAGTTTGCCGTGCCACTGAAACGGGGTGAGAAGACGGCGCTGCGCATTGAGTGGCAACCCGACGGCAGTGTGAGCTACTGCGGATTGCGTGTGGCTGCACCTCGCACAACGGAGGAACAGGGACAGCTGAGCATTTGGAGCGAGATGAGCCGTGACATGGATTACTATGTGATTGCGGGCAAAAATATGGATGAGGTCATCAGTGGCTACCGCACCCTGACGGGCAAGGCGCCTGTGTATCCGAAATGGGTGATGGGATTCTGGCAAAGCCGTGAACGCTACAAGACGGCGGACGAGTTAACGGGCACGTTGGAAGAGTTCCGCAAACGCCACATCCCCATCGACAACATCGTGCAAGACTGGAACTACTGGAAGGAAGACGAATGGGGCAGCCACGATTTTGAGACAGCGCGTTTCCCTGACCCGCAGGGCATGCTGGACAAGGTGCATCAGTTGCATGGCAGGTACATGATCAGCGTGTGGCCGAAGTTCTACTGCAGCACCGACCACTACAAGGAGCTGGACAGCAAGGGTTGGATGTATCAGCAGGCTGTGAAGGACGACATCCGCGACTGGGTGGGTCCCGGTTATGTGGGTTCGTTCTACGATGCCTATGCTGAAGGGGCGAGAAAATTGTTCTGGAAACAGATGGACGAGCATCTCTATTCGAAATACAACTACGGCATCGATGCGTGGTGGATGGATGCCTCGGAACCGAACGTGAGAGACTGCACCCCGATGTGGTACCGCAAGGCATTGTGCGGTTCGACAGCTCTGGGCACCTCGACAGAATATTTCAACGCTTACAGCATCGTGAATGCCGATGCCATCTACAACGGACAACGGAGCACATGGAAAGCATTGGCAGGGAAGAAAGGGGCTGAACCCCGTGTGTTCCTGCTCACACGCAGCGGCTTTGCTGGAGAGCAACGCTACTCCACAGCCACATGGAGCGGTGACATCGGCACACGTTGGGAGGACATGCGGGCACAGATGACGGCAGGCATGAATTACAGCCTCTCAGGTCTTCCCTTCTGGGGAATGGATCAGGGCGGTTTCTGTGTGGAGAACCGCTATATGAGGGCACAGCAGGTTTACGACCAGACGCACCAGGAGAATGATGACCTGAAGGAATGGCGGGAACTGCAGGCGAGATGGAACCAGTTTGGCTGTTTCATCCCCATCTACAGGGCACATGGTCAGTGGCCCTTGCGTGAGGTGTGGAACATTGCTCCCGAGGGGCATCCTGCCTATGAGAGCATCGTGTGGTATCACCGTCTGCGCTATCGGATGATGCCCTACCTCTATTCGATGGCTGGATGGGTGCATCTGCACGACTACACAATGATGCGCGCACTGGTGATGGATTTCAATGGCGACAAGAATGTGCAGGACATCAAAGACCAATGGATGTTCGGTCCTGCGCTGATGGCTTGTCCTGTGAGCACATATCAGGCAAGAAGCAGAGAGGTGTATTTTCCGAAGGAATGCGGCTGGTACGACCTTTACACGGGCAAGAAGGTCATCGACCGTGCCAACGGCTCTCAACCCTCAACGCTCAACGCTCAACCGTCCAACCGTAGTTTGGTCATCGATGCTCCCTATGAGCGTATCCCTGTGTTTGTGCCTGAAGGTGCCATCCTGCCCATCGGTCCCGACATGGAATGGAGCGATGAGAAGCCTGCGGAACTCATCGACCTGTACATCTATGCCGGACGTGACGGACAGTTTGAACTCTACGAGGATGAGGGCACCAACTACAACTATGAGCAGGGCGCATTCAGCACCATCAACATCCAGTATGACAATGCCCGTAAGGTGGTGACCATCGGAGAGCGGAAAGGCAAGTTTGAGGGGATGCTGAAACAACGACGTTTCAACATCGTCCTGGTCACACCCAACAATGCACAACCATTGGCATCGGGAAAAGCAAACGGCACCCTTGTGAACTATACTGGGAAAACCCTGAGCGTGAATTTGGGTCATGCAAACTAAATGCAAACTCCTGTTTTCCCCATATTATGGAGAAAAGCTATAACTTTGTAGCCAAAATCATTTACAAAGAGAGAGAGAAAAAGCATGAAAAAATTTCTTCTGCTATTGACGGCAAGCATATTGCTGGCAGGTTGCAGCATGAGGGAAAAACGCCCACCCTTCTCGCTAAAGGGCGTATGGGTAATGACGCAGGTGGCAGTTCCTGGGGGTTACACCTATCAGTATCCTGCCGACGAAGGAACGTGGATGCGACTCTACGAAGGCGACAGCATGATGTATGAGTGCAGGCTGACACAAACAGAACAGGCACTGGTGGTGAAACCCCAAGATAAGTGTGGCGTGACGTTGATTGACAAAGGTAACAATGAGCATCTCTATTTGGAGGAAGAAGACCCCCGACCATTAGTAGTAGTGAATGACTCTACTATCACCATTCAACGCATGGGCAGGGTTTCCACTTGGCAACGAGCCAAGGACATCGAACGAGAATGGGGCACAGAGATACGCGCCACTGTTGAGCATGATTTGGTGAACGGAGCCACCTCTGACGACATGCACAACTATGTGTTCTCAGCCAAGGAGCGTGAGCAAGCAGACATCATCCACAAGCTCATTTATGTCATCATCGGTGTTTTCGCGCTGGTTATATTCATTGCACAGATAGCCTTAGCCAACCGCAAAGCGAAACGCCGCCTACAGTTGCAGTTGCAACAGATTCACGAAGAACATGACGAACGTCCACAACCAGTGCGTCAAGCCATCGAATCGGTGGAATCAACCTATTTTTCTTCAGACGAATATCACACGCTACAAAAGCGAATCGCCACTGGTATGCGACTGAAGGATGAGGAATGGAACGAGATGGAGACGCAACTGAAGAAGATTTATCCCGGCTTCACCAGTCAACTGCGCAACCTTTATCCTATGTCAGAACTCGAATACCAAACGTGCCTGCTCATCAAACTGCGCATTGCACCAAGGGACATCGCCGCTGTGATGAGCCGCGACATGAGCACCATCAGCACGGTGCGCAGCCGCCTCTACCAAAAGGTGTTCGGGAAGAAAGGAGGTTCCAAAGAATGGGATGGTTTTGTGCTGAGCATCGGGACTTAGTGAATGAACGAGGAGTTTGCAAACAGTTTGCATCGAAAAAGCAAAGAAGATGCAAATCCAAAAGTTTGGTGACGGCGTAGAAAGCCCGTACCTTTGCATCGTTCAATTCACCTTATTACAAACCTTTTAAAACTTAAAGTGTATGAAGAAAACAATGATTATGATGGCAGTTGCACTCATGAGCGCACTCCATGTATGTGCCCAAAACACCAAAGTGGCAGACAAAGAGCTCATCGGTGTATGGATGATGGAATCCATGCAATGGGACGGCGAAAAGAAAACCATCTGTGGTAAAGAATCTGGCTACACCCAATTTAAATATTATGGTGCGGACGGGGAATATGCTTGTGCCGAGATTGCACTCTCGAAGGATGGCAAAGTCGTACTAATGCCACATGAGTATGGAACATACACGTTCAAAAACGGGAAATACAGTGAAATGGGGCGCCCTGTTGTGAAGCCCGAAGAAATGCAAATGATTGACAAGACCACTTTCAAAGGGCGTTGGATGACCCGTAACGATGTATGGAAGAAAGTAAGCCTTCCTCAGAACGTTATCCGCTACATGGTTGATGCCTGCAAGTCGACGAACACACCCGCCAATATTCAGCAGAGCATCAAGCAGGTGATGTTCAAGTAAAGCACGTGTTAGTAATTAATTATATTAGTTAAACATTCAGTGTACACTCCCTCATGTTGCTAGTGATAGTAGCGTGAGGGTTTCTTGTCAAAAGTTGATGACTAAAAAGTTTTTTTTTAGTTTTTGGAGAAATAAAGCGAGGGAGTATGCTTGGATTCAGGTATTTTTCCGTATTTTTGCAACTTGAAGGCTCCCTGAGGAGCAGAATTATGCCTATACACACATAACAAGGAAAAAGAACAATGAAGAAAACCACTATCTTCGCGGTGCTGATGGCAATGACTGCAATGACAGCACAAGCACAAACCTATCTTGACCCTAACGCTCCACTGGAGGAGCGAGTGAAGGATGCGCTGAGCCGCATGACCACACATGAGAAAGTACAAATCCTACATGCACAGAGCAAGTTCACAAGTGCGGGCGTGCCAAGGTTGGGAATCCGTCAGTTGAACATGGACGATGGTCCTCATGGTGTGCGCGAGGAACTGGAATGGAACACTTGGAGTCCAGCCAAATGGACAAACGACTATATCGTGGCGTTCCCATCGCTGACATGTCTGGCTGCAACATGGAACAGAGACATATCAACGGCATACGGCAATGCGGTGAGCGAGGAGTTTGCTTTCCGTGGCAAGGACATCATGTTAGGTCCTGGTGTGAACATCCAACGCACTCCACTGAACGGACGTGCGTTTGAGTATATGGGTGAAGACCCTTTTTTGGCAGGTGAAATCGTGGTGCCTTACATCAAGGCGGCACAAGCAAACGGTATTGCCTGCTGCCTGAAGCATTTTGTCCTGAACGATCAGGAGACTGACCGATTTGGAGTGAATGTGAATGTGTCAGACCGCGCCATGCGGGAGATTTATCTGCGTCCTTTCCAAAAGGCCGTGGAGCAAGCACATGTCTATACCATCATGGGCTCGTACAACAAATGGAAGGGTGTCCATTGTTGCCACAACGATGAACTTTTGAATGGCATTCTAAAGAAGGAATGGAACTGGGATGGTGCTCTCGTCAGTGACTGGGGAGGTACCACTAATACAATGGAGGCAGCATTAGGTGGACTCGATATTGAGATGGGCACATATACCGATGGCAAATTGAAAGAAAGTGAATTTGGTTATGAGAATTATTATCTTGCCAATCCTTTCGAAAAACTGATAGAAGATGGAACAGTGCCCATGTCGGTATTGGACGAGAAGGCAAGCCGAGTGCTTCGCACCATCTTCCGTACTGCAATGAACCCCAAGAAAGTGATTGGCAACCAGTGCTCGGAAGCACATTACGATGTGTGCCGTCAGATTGGCGAGGAAGGTATCGTCTTGTTGAAGAATGAGAAGAATATCCTACCACTTGACCCATCGAAATGGACAAAATACCATAATGTGCTGGTGGTTGGCGAGAATGCCACACGTTCGCTGACGCAAGGTGGCGGTTCATCAGAACTGAAGACCCTGCGTGACATCAGTCCGTTGGATGCGCTCAAAAAGCAGTATGAACAGATGGTGGATTATGCTCAGGGCTACTATTCGGGAAGGGTGATGTATGACCACGTGGACAGGATTGACCCCACTAAGCAGGCAGAACTGAAGGCACAAGCGCTGGAAGCGGCAAAAGGAGCCGACCTCATCATCTTCATCGGCGGTCTGAACAAGAACACACACCAAGATTGTGAGAATGGTGACCGCGAAGGCTATGATCTGCCCTACGGACAGAACGAACTGATTTCGGAATTGGCAAAGATTCAAAAGAACATTGTGGTGGTGACTTTCGGTGGCAACCCATACGCCATGCCTTGGCTCAAAGAGGTGGCAGCCGTAGTGCACTGCTGGTATTTGGGCAGCGAATCAGGCACAGCACTCGCCAATGTGTTGAGCGGAAAGGTATGCCCCAGTGGAAAACTACCCGTGACCTTTGCCGAGAAGTATGAGGATTATCCATACGTGCAGTATGGCAAGGAGGCATATCCAGGTGTGAACAAGGAGGTGTACTACAAGGAGGGCATCTTTGTGGGCTATCGCCATTTCACCACGAATAATGTAAAACCGCTTTTCCCATTCGGATTCGGGTTGAGTTACACGACTTTTGCCTACGGAAAGCCTTCTGGTCATGCAACGGGCAACGACATTGTCATCAGCGTGGATGTTACCAACACAGGCAAAGTGGCCGGCAAAGAGATTGTGCAAATATACTCATCGGTTCAGCAGAGCAATGTTCCACGCCCCGCCAAAGAACTGAAGGGATTTGCAAAAACCAAGCTACTACAGCCAGGTGAAAGCGAAACGCTTCACATTGCCATCCCCAAGGAGGAGCTCAATTACTACGACGAGAGTCAACACGGATGGAGGTTGGCGTCAGGCACTTATACTTTCCACGTTGGCACCAATGTAAATGACATCAAGGGAAGGTTGAATGTTAAAATTGACTGACGTTTCGGATGTTTTTTCAACAACGAATTTGACTAAATTCACTAATTCTTCCATGCGGCGAGAAGAAGCATTGCACGAAGCACCTTCGGTGCGACGAATGACACGAATGAGACTCATCCGTTTAATGATTATCCTGAGCATCTCCCTTTGGGGCATCAGATGTCACGCACAGGAGAACATCTGCTTTTCGCCACGCATCAAGACGTTGCAGGTGAAAGTGGATGGCGTGTGGGGCACACCCTCCGTGATGCTGCTGGGTGGAGGGCATCAGGTGGAGGTGAGTTTTGACGACTTACAGGCAAATCATCAGCGATACTCCTACACCATCACCCACTGTAATGCAGATTGGACACCCAGCGACTTACTCACGAGTGAGTACATGACAGGATTCAGCGACCAGCGCATAGAGGACTACGAACCTGCCATGGGCACGGAGATGGGCTACTGCCACTATTGGCTGACGCTACCCAACGAGAACACGAGGCTGCTCGTGTCGGGCAATTACAGGGTGAACATCTTCGAAGACGAAGAGGAAGAGCCCGTGGCACAGGCATGCTTCTCGGTGGTGGAGCCGAGGGTGGGTGTAGAAATAGAGGTGACTGCAAATACCGACATTGACACGTATGAGCATCACCAACAGGTGAATTTTGCCGTGAATTACAGAGGCTATCAGATGAGCAACCCCGTGAATGAACTGAAGTATGTAGTGAAGCAGAATCGTCGATGGGACAATCATGTGGAGGATCTGCACCCCACGCTGATGCAGGTGAATCGCCTCGTCTTCAACCACAACCGCTCACTGATATTTCCTGCGGGCAATGAGTACCGGCGTTTCGAGATTCTGAGCGAGTATGTGCCGACCATGCGGGTGGACCGCATGGAATATGACGACACATACTACCATGCCCTGCTCTACGCAGACGAGCAGCGCACCATGTACGTGTACGATGAAGACCAGAACGGTCGCTACTATGTGCGTAATGGAGAGAACGTGACGAACGACACGGAGAGTGACTACTTCTTCACACATTTCACCTTGCAGATGCCTCAGGTGGCAGGAGGGGATGTGTATCTGTTTGGCGACCTGACTAACAACCGCATGGAGGAGGCGTACCGGATGGAATACAACCTGATAGACCACCAATATGAACTGGTGACCCCACTGAAACAAGGCTCTTACAACTACCTCTACATGTACAAACCCGACGGAGAGGAAACGGGACAGACACGTCCCTGCGAAGGAGACTTCCATCAGACCGAAAACGAATACGAGGTGTTCGTCTATCACAGACCTTTTGGCGAACGGTATGACAAATTGATTGGGTTTCAAAAAATCAACACAAGGGAATGAGAACAATACTATTCATCCTGTTGCTGGCACTACCCTGCTACGGGAACTCACAAAGCCTGCAAAGCCGACTGACGACATGGGCTGAGAATTACACCCGATACGATGCAAACATCAAGCCATCCACGGTCGTATCGTGCGACATCGACAGCCAGGAGGAACGCATACGCATCGTGTTGGGAGGCGGTTTTCAGGAGCAGCACTTCACCGCAGAGGTGGTGGAACGCATCTACAAAGAGATCAGCACCTTCTTGTCCCCTTCGCAAAAAGAGTATCAAGTGACAGTGGAGACCGACGGTCGCCCCATCGAAGACCTTGTGCCCAACTTCTTCAGAAAAGGGAAAAAAGATCCCGCCCGAATCTTGAACGAAACTTACAAAGGGGAGCCTTGGGTGAAGAACATCTCCCGCCCCTACACAGCCGAGAAAGGACTGGAAGGGAATCACATCGCCTTGTGGCAGAGTCACGGACGCTACTACCGCACCGAGAAGAACGATTGGTATTGGCAACGTCCGCGCCTCTTCTGTACGACCGAGGATCTGTTCTCGCAGACATTTGTTGTGCCTTTCATCATCCCGATGCTGCAAAATGCAGGCGCTGTCGTTTTTACCCCTCGCGAACGCGACTACCAAATCCACGAAGTCATTGTCGATAACGACCATCCGCACCGCAACGGAACCTACATCGAATCCTTCCGTCGCAAACAAAAGAACATCAAATGGAACACCACTGAAAGACCCGGGTTTGCACAAATCAAAGACATCTACGAAGCATGCGACTCCCCCTTCACCGACGGGACGGCACGCTACGTCCCGACTGTCACCTCCGCAAAGGACGAGGGACTGGCACAATGGGTTCCCAACATACCCGAAGAAGGAAAATATGCCGTGTATGTCACCTATCAGTCATATGAAAATTCAACCGACGAAGCCACCTACACCGTTCACCACAAGGGAGGTGTCACCCAATTTAAGGTGAATCAGCAAATCGGAGGAGGCACATGGGTGTATCTCGGCACATTCGAATTCGACCAAGGCGAACACGACTACGGCATGGTGGCTCTCTCCAGCCACAGCCACCACAAAGGCATCATCACCGCCGATGCCGTACGCTTCGGCGGAGGCATGGGAAACATCGTGCCAGAAGGCCGCAACTATTCCGTACGCCCATCCGGACTTCCCCGATGGGCAGAAGCAGCCAAATACAGCGTGCAGTGGTACGGATTCCCCTACAAGATACACACGGAGCCCTTTGCCGACAACGACTACAACAACGACATCAATGCCCGTTCAGCCGCCATCAACCACCTCTCGGGAGGCTCCATCTACAATCCCCAACGAGAGGACGGGCTCGGCGTTCCGCTCGACATCTCCGTAGCCTTCCACACCGATGCCGGTGTAAGGACCGACGACACATTCGTCGGTTCGTTAGGAGTCTATATGACCGATTACAATGAAGGCAAGACGGGAGCAGGCATGGACCGATATGTGTCAAGAGACCTCATCAGCATGTTCCTCACCAACTTCACCACCGACCTAAAGAAATATAACTGGCAAGTGAGACAACTCTGGAACCGAAACTATGGCGAGGCACGTGCCCCGATGCCACCAGCCTGCATTCTCGAAATGCTCTCCCACCAGAACTTTGCCGACATGCGTCTTGCCTACGATCCACACTTTAAGTTCGACCTTTCCCGTTCGGTTTATAAAACTATCGTCAAATATATCGCCACCCTCTACAAACGTGACTATGTGATTCAGCCTTTGCCTGTCGAGGATTTTGCCATCACGTTGGATGAACAAAGAAACACTGCCACCCTTTCGTGGTCGCCAGTGGATGACCCGCTTGAGCCAACGGCAAAAGCCAAGGAATACATCATCTATACACGCCGTGGACATCAAGGTTTTGACAATGGCATCCTCGTAAAAGGCACAAGCCATACAATTGAACTGAACCCCGATGAAGTCTATTCCTTCAAAGTCACAGCCTTAAACGACGGTGGAGAAAGTTTCCCCTCTGAAGTGCTTTCATGTGGAATCTCCTCTCAGAACAGAGGAACTGTCCTCATTGTGAATGCCTTCACAAGACTCGAAGGGCCACAAGTCGTCAACACAGCCACCACTTGTGGCTTCGACCTCAATGCTGACCCAGGTGTACCTTATGGTGCATATACAGGGTTCTGTGGATACCAACGCAGTTTTGAACGTTCCAAGGCTGGTAGCGAAGCCTCTGACGGACTTGGCATGAGTGGCGATGAATTAGAAGGAAAAATCATGATGGGCAACACCTTCGATTATCCCGTCATCCACGGACGCGCCATCATGCTCAGCGGCAACCACTCCTTTACCTCATGTAGCGAAAAGGCACTCAAAAAGGGAGAAGTGACACTATCCTCCTACCCTATCATCAACCTCATCTACGGCACTCAAAGGCAGTTTGACAGCCGTATGAACTCTCTGATTGAGCAATTCTACAACCAAGGTGGGAAAGTGCTGATGAGTGCAGCCAATGCAGGGTGTCCTTCCATCGGAGGAACTACAGTTGCAGCCCTCCCTGACAAGTCACTCAAGACCCTTTCGGGTTGTGGACTCACTTTTGACATTTACCGCGACATGAACCCACAAAGTTACAGTGTGCCATCCCCCTCTGTGTTGGCTCCATCGGGTCAAGCCTTTGCCATCCTCACCTACTCCAATAGTAATTGTGCAGGTATTGCCCAACAACAGCGGTTCGTCCGTCTCGGCTTCCCCCTCGAATCCATTACCGAACAGAAAAAACTCAATGCACTCATGAAGGCCTTTCTGGCATTCTTAGAATAATTGGTGATACAAATCTACAAAAAATATGTCTTTCCTTCCCACTACCAAAAAAGAAATCGATCGCCTCGGCTGGGATCATCTTGATGTCATCCTCTTTTCAGCCGATGCTTACGTTGACCACCCTTCCTTTGCAGCGGCGGTCATCGGTCGCATTCTTGAGGCGGAAGGACTGAACGTGGCAATTGTCCCTCAGCCCGACTGGCATGGCGACCTCCGTGACTTCAAGAAACTCGGTCGTCCACGCCTCTTTTTCGGCATCGCCCCCGGCGCCATGGATTCGATGGTGAACAAATACACCGCCAACAAACGTCTCCGCTCAGAGGACGCCTATTCGCCCGACGGTCGTCACGACCTCCGCCCCGAATACCCCACCATCGTCTACACACGCATTCTGAAAGAACTCTATCCCGACACACCCGTAGTCATTGGCGGAATCGAAGCAAGCCTCCGTCGTCTCACCCATTACGACTATTGGCAAGACCGCCTCATGCCTACCATCCTGCATCCATCTGGTGCAGACCTTCTCATCTATGGCATGGGCGAAAAACCGATGGTGTCGTTAGCCCGACTGCTGGTGGAACAGGACTGCGAGATTGACATCAAGAAGTTCCGCAACCTCATGGCACGTTTCCCGCAAAGGCAAACGGCTTCCCTCCTAAACAAAACCGACATACCCGGCGGCATCCGTCCTGATGACATCGTATTGCATAGCCACGAGGAGTGTTTGCGCAACAAACGTGCCCAAGCCGAAAATTTCCGTCACATTGAGGAGGAATCGAACAAGTATGCTGCACAACGCATCATTCAAGAGGTGGATGGCAGATATGCGGTCGTCAATCCCCCTTATCAACCCCTCACTCAAGATGAACTCGACCGCTCGTTTGACCTCCCTTACATCCGTTTGCCACATCCGAAATACAAAGGCAAACGCATCCCGGCCTACGAGATGATCAAATTCTCCGTATGCCTTCATCGTGGATGCTTTGGTGGCTGTGCTTTCTGCACCATCTCCGCTCATCAGGGAAAATTCATCACTTCACGCAGCAAAGAGAGCATCCTCCGCGAAGTCAAAGCCATCACCCAACTGCCTGATTTCAAGGGCTACCTCAGCGACCTCGGTGGACCCTCCGCCAACATGTATGCCATGCATGGCAAGAACCTCGATCTTTGCCACCAGTGCAAACGTCCCTCTTGCATCCATCCGCAGATTTGCAAGAACCTCAACACCGACCACTCCCGACTGCTCGACATCTATCATGCCGTCGATGCCATGCCCGGCATCAAGAAGAGTTTCATCGGTTCAGGCGTCCGCTATGACCTCCTGCTTCACGATACAGGTGACGAACGCATTAATCGCATCAATAGATTATACACAGAGGAACTCATCACCAAGCACGTCAGCGGGCGCCTCAAAGTGGCACCAGAACACACCTCTGACCGTGTGCTCTCACTCATGCGCAAACCGTCCTTCAAACTATTTTATGACTTTAAGCGCATCTTCGATGAACTCAACCGTCGCAAGAACCTGCGCCAACAAATCATTCCCTATTTCATTAGCAGCCATCCAGGATGCACTGCTGAAGACATGGCTGAATTGGCAGCATTAACCAAAGATCTCAATTTCCAACTGGAGCAAGTGCAAGACTTTACTCCCACACCAATGACCGTCTCTACCGAAGCCTGGTACACAGGTCTTCATCCTTACACCCTTCAACCCATCTGGTCAGCCAAGACACAAAAAGAAAAACTTGCCCAACGTCAATTCTTTTTCTGGTACAAGCCATCCGAGCGACAAAACATCACCCGTCTGCTCCGCCAAATGGGACGCATCGACCTCATTCAGAAACTCTTCGGAAAGAGATAAGATTTACATCTTATACCACACTGCATAATTTATTCTTTTGGAGAAGTCCTCACTCGCCACAACTGCCACGAATTCACTAAATTATGCCATAATGAATAAAATCCACCAGCCAATGCTGTGACGGGATTGAGGAAAGTGTAACCCATCCATATCGCAAACACCGTGTTCTTCTGACCAAGGCTTTGAGTTCCAGCCACAGGCTCCCCGTGTCTCCGTCCTATCAACCGTCCAATTCCAAACTGCGCTACACAACATATAAGCGATACAACAGCAATGCCGATCATCGTTCCCAAGCCTTCAGTACTGTGCACCAGGGCCTTTACCGATACCCCTATAGCCAATGCCAGCGAAACAGCCCACAGATTAAATGCCAAATTTGTCTGCCGCAAGATATAGGCATGAAACTTCGGGAAAAGATGCCTCACAAACCAAGCCACAACTAACGGCATAATCAGCAAGGGAAAAACTTTTGCAAGAATCAAAAGAAAAGAAATCTCGAAAGTCAAGCCTGGCATGTTACTCTCATGCATAAACGGCACCATCATAGGCACAAACAACGAAACTGCCATATTGATAAGACAGGTGTAACTCACCACCACATTCGCATTACCATGTAGTCTTGTCGTCACCACAGCGGCAGCCGTTGCCGTCGGACATATCATGCAAATCATTGCACTCTCAATGACCACACGTCCTGCCACATTAGGCATCCAAACAATCAACAGTCCCATCATGACAAAACTCACCACCTGAATCGCCAGCAGTTCCAACATCCACGCACGCGGTTTCAATTCCCTGATACTCATACGGCAGAAACTCACGAACAGCATACAAAACAGCAATGCTGGCTGCACATAACCAATTGCCCTATTCACAACTGCATGTGTCCCGTCCAATGCAGGAATGTTCACATATACATAATAAGATGCCACACCAATCGCCATTGCAATCGGCAACATCCAATTCTTCACAAATCTGATGATATTCATACTAACAACCTTTTGAGAATTGCCCTATTTGAGTACCGTCACAAGCAATCTCATTCAAACAGGCTACAAAGATAGGCATTTAATGGCAAATCAACACAATATGAGAGGCGAAGAATCGTTTTAAATGAACAAACAAAATACAATACATGCGGCATTCAAGACTTTACATGGCACTATTGTGCTGGATTGTATTCGCCACAATCCATGCCCAACTGAGTGATCCACGAGAGAAACTCAGTATCTCTGCTACTATAGATGGGGCTACAAACACCGACTATTACTGGAACTCCAATAATGAAAGGCATATTGAAAATGGACGTCTAAAACACGGCATCAACGCAAAAGTCAGGGCAAACTTGAAACTGCTGGGCAATCAAAAGTTTTCCCTTTCCATTTCTCCTTTTTACAATTTCAGCAATCGGGAACTATGCCCCGATACTCCCACTCCGCTCTTCAATGTGCCTACCAAGCATCACCACTATGGAGGTAGTTTGACGGGAAACTATAACACCATGTGTTTCGGGAAACCACTCTCCTTCATGGCTATTGCATCAGGGAACTTTGAATTTAGGCATCGGAGCAACCATCCCATTCTATGGGAGACTGCGAGAGAGTGGACATAATCATACCTACATGACCATGCACGACCACGTCAAACCCTTTGTGAAAATGAGGGTTAAATATAGCCTGTACAAACAATAATGGCCCTGCCAGCATGAAGAAAAAAAACGACATTATTATCCCTGACGGTCTTCACGAAGTGCTCCTCCATGCTTGTTGTGCACCCTGCTCTTCCGCCATCGTCGAGTGGATGCTTCAACATGACATCCACCCCACCATTTTCTACTTCAATCCTAACATCTACCCATACGATGAGTACATAATTAGGAAAAATGAAAGTAAACGCCATGCAGACAGCATGAATATTCCGTGGATTGACGGAGATTATAATCACCAAGCATGGCTCTCCCAAATTCGAGGTCTTGAACAGGAACCCGAACGTGGTTCCCGTTGCTTCCAATGTTTCCGCATACGCCTCACCGCCACGGCTCTTCAAGCCCAAAAACTTGGCATCACCTACTTTGCCACGACCCTTGCCTCTTCACGCTGGAAGAGCCTCGACCAAATCAATCAAGCCGGTCTTATCGCCCAACAAGGTGTGGAGCGCACCCTTTTCTGGCCTCAAAACTGGCGCAAAGGCGGACTACAAGACCGCCGCAATCAACTTCTACACGAATACAATTTTTACAACCAACAATACTGTGGTTGCGAATTCAGCCTTCAGACCACTAACAACCTGCCATAACATATTTCCCTATTTATTCTTTCCCTATGATACAATCATATTGCATCCTTTCCCTCCTTTCCTCATATGACGGCGGAACTGGAGGTAGTAGCAAATACCAGCAGTGGTGAGTCCAAAGGGAAATGACCACCAGATGCCAACGGCTCCCATGTGAAGAGGAAAGGCAAAAAGATAAGCAAGCGGAATGCTGACCATGATATAAGCAACAAAAGCATAGAACATCATGGCACGTACATCTTCAATGGCACGGAGAGCATTAGCATAAATAATCTGGATGCAGTCACCTATCTGATAGCATACAAAGGCAGGCAGGAAGGAAATGACCAAAACTGTGACTTCGTGGCTGGTAGTGAAGAGGCGAGTAATCGGATGACTTGCCAAGCAAATAGCAGCCACGATGAAGGCATCAATCATGAAAGACAGACATACGGCTGTTTGAGCTGTGCGACGCACTTCCTCCCAATTGCCAATACCTCGGTGGTGAGCAATACGGATGGCTGCTGCTGCACCAATGCCGTAGATGACCATAAAAGCAAGAGTACAAACTGTTCCCATAATCTGATGGGCTGCAAGAGCGGCTGCCCCAATCCATCCCATAAAGAGAACACATATATTGAAAGAACCGGCTTCAAGACATAACTGAACCGAGATGGGAATGCCAAGACGAATGAGATTAAGGATGCCCTGACGATTGGGTAGCACTCGTTGACCATTGCCAATTGTCTTTTGCCGATGCTGAAGCACCAACCACATGGCAAGGGGCATGAAAGCACGAGAAATGAAGGTGGCAAGTCCTGCACCGAAGAGTCCAAGGTCAAGAACAAAGATGAGGAGGTAATTAAGTACAAAGTTAAGAATATTGCTGCCTATCATCACCCACATGGGTGCCTTTGTATTGCCCAATGCATCAAAATACTGCTTCATGGAATTGAAAAGGGCAAGGAACGGCAAAGATAACAAAAGAATGATAAAATAAGGCCGGATAAGGGGCAACAGTTCGTCGGGTTGCCCTAAATGATGGATGTTGAGATAAAGGATGAAAAGCAGGGCCATTACAACAAGGCTCATAAGGAGATTGACCAAGTTGCTCTCATGGAAAGAACGAAGGACTTCGCGATGTTTGCCCTGACTGAAGAATGCAGCAACTACAGGCGTGGTGGCATAGGAAATGCCCAAGAGAAAATAGAGACAGAGATTGAATACGTTGTTGACAAAGCCTGCGGCTGAGAGTTCTGGCGTGCCATACTGCCCCACCATGATGGTATCTGCCCATCCTTGCAGTATGCTGCCTAATTGTGCAATGATGATGGGACAGGCAAGACGGAGGATGGCTATTGAACGGGCACGAGTGGTCATTTTCTCTTTTTCAATTCTCCTGTAGCAAGATGGCTAAATTCATAGTACCACCAATAGGTGTCACCAAATTCACGATGGGTCCTGTTGACACGCTCTGTCTTATCTGTCAGCGTATCCCTCAGTGCGCAATAATCACGGAAACGGTTCACCAGCTCAATGTCAGCTAATGTGGCAAGGGTGTCGTGCTGAATAACGATGTGTCCATCAAGTGCCGCTTTGTGCTGACCTATGAGTAAAAGGGCCTCACGATAGGCGGTCGGCAAACGGTCGTAGGCTCCAACAAGGGTGTCTGAAAGGTTGTAATAACGTGGCAACTGATGCTGGAAGGTGGATAGTTCCTTGTCAAGCAAAAGACTACACAAATAGTAGTCCACTACATGCTGATTATGGAGGGTGTCGGCAAGCAGGAGTTGATAGAAACGATCTACAGTGCGGACAGATTTGCCAGGGCGTGCTCCAAGATGGGAACAGATATCCTGCGGAGTGAGGCGGTATAAGGAGAACGTATCTGTGATGTCGAGCAACCCACGTGAGCCGTCATGGTGAGGATAGTGAAATATGCGTTCGGGAAGCAGTCCTTGTTGGGAAAGGGCATACATGCGCAATTGGTTGAGTCGGGCTGTGGTACGTAGAGATTTCTCTCCTACAGCTGCCGCACCTTCATAGTCATGAGCAAGGAGAAGGCGTTCAGCCTTGAGTTCATAGTGATAGACATCGGGAGTCTGCGGCACAGCACCCGTGAGAAGCATGAGGAGGAACAGGATGATGAGGTTGGGGTATGCCTGCGATTTGGTGGCTAATGGGTAGTCAGACTCATCTGCGTCAACCTTTCGAACGATGATGACTAAAAGGATGTAAGCTATAAGAAGTGCAGGAGCAATCCAGAGCCATGCCCCCAAGGAAAAGTGAAGCATCGCTTCGGGATTGACGTCGGTGAGGATGGCGAGCAACAGCATGGAGGGCAGGTAAGAGAATGCATGCCATCGGGACGGCAGACGGGAAAGAAGGCGGACGACCCACTGAAGCAGCTGCAGGACGAGGGTGATAATGATGGCACCCAGCAGAAGGTTGTAGGTGGTGACTCCTTTGGAATATACGAACTGTGCCTCTGCCAATATCTCACCTTGCAGATAGTAGAGGTAACTGAATGAGAAGAGCATGAACAGAATCCCGCAGGAATAGCGGATGATTCCTGCGGTCTTCTGTGGGTATGGATGATAGGAGTTCACAATCAATCTGCGTTTTTACGAAGTACGACGGCGGAACGGGCTGGTATGTAGAGCATAAGCCACCCCTTGCTGTCTTTCTCGTAGATGGGGTCGTAATTGGTGAAATGACGAACGGTGTCGTCGGCAAGTTCGTTGCCTCCGTAGCATTTGCTGTCGGTGTTGAGCACGACGTCGTAGCTGCCTTGCGGTACGATGAAGCCGTAGTCGGTGTAGGAACGGTCGGGCGAGAAGTTGAACACGAACAGCAAGTCGCCACGAGAGAAGGCGAGGATTTGGTCACCATCGTTGTGCCACACTTCCACCACGGGGGTCTTCTGGAAGTTTTTCTGGGTCTTGATGACTTTGAGCATGGCTTCGTCGAAATCGCCTAAGTAGTGGTAGCACAGTTCCTTGTTGTCGACAAGGTTCCACTGGCGGCGTGCGTACTTGTAGCCCCATCCGTTGCCTTCGCGAGGGAAGTCTATCCACTCGGGATGGCCGAACTCGTTGCCCATGAAGTTGAGGTAGCCGCCGTTCATGGTGGAGGCGGTGAGGAGGCGTATCATCTTGTGGAGGGCGATGCCTCGGTTGACGGCCATGTTCTCGTCGCCTTTCTTGAAGTGCCAGTACATGTCGGCATCGATGAGACGGAAGATGATGGTCTTGTCGCCCACCAGTGCCTGGTCGTGGCTTTCGGCGTAGGAGATGGTCTTTTCCTCCTGGCGGCGGTTGGTGGTTTCCCAGAACATGGAGGACGGTTTCCAGTCTTCGTCGCGGAGTTCCTTGATGGTCTTGATCCAGTAGTCGGGTATATTCATCGCCATGCGGTAGTCGAAGCCGTAGCCGCCTTCCTTGAAGGGGGCTGCGAGTCCGGGCATGCCCGACACTTCCTCGGCTATGGTGATGGCTCGTGGATTAACTTCGTGGATGAGGAGGTTGGCGAGGGTGAGGTAGGCAATGGCTTCGTCGTCTTCGTGCCCGTTGTAGTAGTCGCCGTAGCCGCCGAAGGCTTCGCCCAGACCGTGACTGTAGTAGAGCATGGAGGTGACTCCGTCGAAGCGGAATCCGTCGAAATGGAATTCCTGAAGCCAATACTTGCAGTTGGAGAGCAGGTAGTGGATGACTTCGTTCTTGCCGTAGTCGAAGCAGAGGGAGTCCCAAGCGGGGTGCTCGCGTCGTCCGCCTTGCATGAAGTATTGGCAGCCATCGCCAGCGAAGTTGCCCAAGCCTTCAATCTCGTTCTTGACGGCATGTGAGTGTACGATGTCCATGATGACGGCGATGCCCATCTGGTGGGCGGTGTCGATGAGCTCCTTCAGTTCTTCGGGTGTGCCGAAACGGCTGGAGGGGGCGAAGAAATTGCTCACATGATAGCCGAAGGAGCCGTAGTAGGGATGCTCGGCTATGGCCATCACCTGAATGGCGTTGTAGCCGTCTTTCTTGATGCGAGGCAGGACGTTGTCCTTGAACTCGGTATAGGTGCCCACTTTCTCGGCATCCTGTGCCATGCCGACGTGGCATTCGTAGATGAGGAGCGGGTTGGTGTCGGGCTTGAAGTTCTTTTTCTTGAACTCATAGGGCTTTGCTGGCGCCCAGACTTGTGCGGAGAATATCTTTGTCACTTCGTCTTGTACCACGCGGTTGGCGTAGGAAGGTATGCGCTCCCCTTCTCCGCCTTGCCACTTGATTTTCAGTTTGAAGAGGTCGCCATGGTGCATCTGGCTGGCTTTCAGTTTGATTTCCCAGTTGCCGTTGTCGATGCGGGTCATCTTGTAGGCTTCATCTTCCTGCCATCCGTTGAAGTCGCCCACCAGATGAATGTCGGTGGCATTCGGCGCCCACTCGCGCAGCACCCATCCCTTGGAGGTTTTGTGAAGTCCGAAGTACAGGTGTCCGCTGGCAAAGTCGGAAAGGGTCTGTTTGCCACCGTTGGTCAGTTCATTCAACTTGTATAGAGCATGGTCGTGACGACCGCAGATGGCTCCCTCAAAGGGTTCAAGCCATGGGTCATTCTTGACGATGCCGATATGTTTCACGGCAGCCTCTTTCTTGGCTGCAGCGGTTTTTACATTCTTTTTTGTAGCCATGACTCCTTATGCTTTAATTTTGAAGATAACTTTTTTGTATTCTGGCACAGGCGAGATGCAAGGTGCATGGCCATCTTCTGGAAAGAAGATGACGAACTCTCCCGGATGCACCGTAATGTATTGTTCGGGACGATCCAGATAGAAAGTGATGTCCTTTGTCGCATCGTACTCTGCCCTGGAAAGATATTGGCGAGGGATATAGCCTATCACCTCTGGGCATGACAACGGAATCTGGATGTCAATCATCGCATTGTGCGTTTCCATTCTTGCCTGATCCACTGTTTTGCCTTTTGCCACATTGTGGTTGACAAAGAGTTTGTTACCATCAATGTTCACACATCCAGGCTCTTGTGCCATCAAGTCTGTGTTCTGCAAATACTCCAACACTTTAGGGAATAAAGGGTTAAGGGAAACATATTTGCCAAAGTTCTCAAGTGTGTCTAAAATCATAACGCTGATGAATTAAGGTTTATAATACTGTTAGTTATCTCTCTTTACATGTCTTTCAATCCCTTGCCCGACTGATTTCTTTCAGCATCGCTTCGTGCAACATTCCATTGGTGGCAAGCACCTCACGCCCACTTTCCCACAATTCATTTTTTCCTTCATAATCGGTCACTATACCACCTGCCTCCATCAGAATGCAAGCACCTGCCGCCACATCCCATGGCTGAATGAACGATTCCACATAGACATCGATTTTACCTGCCGCCAAATAGCAAAGTTCTGCTTCCGCACTGCCATTGCTGCGGATGCTGGCACAATGCCCATATAACTGCCCCGACAAATTCATACAGAACCTGCGATAGCCTTCCGCATTATATGGATAGCCTATCATGACCAAAGCCTTGTCCATGTCCGTGAAAGAGGACACATGTATCTTCCTGCCATTCAGATAAGCCCCACCACCCTTAAAGGCACTGTACAATTCTTTACGCGTCACTTCATACACCACACCGAGCAGAAATTCCTTTTCGTTTCTCAATGCAATACTCACGCAATAGGGAGCAAGGTCATGTATGAAGTTTGTCGTGCCGTCCAGCGGGTCAACCACCCAGAAAAGTTCCGTTTCCTCATCTTTCTGTTCCGTGGTCTTCTCCTCTGTAATGAAACCTGCCACAGGCAATATTTCCTTCAACCGAGCCACTATCATCTTCTCGCTCTCCTTATCCACATAACTCACATAGTCATGACTATGCTTCGACTCCACCCTACCGAGGTCAAAGGTCTCACGTTGTTTGGAGATAAATGTTCCCACCTCCACTGCCAACTGCTTCACCTCTTCCAATACACCTTGCAAGTCCATCATCATAATCCTCTCTTTCAAACTCTAAACCCTAAACCCTTAACTCTCACATCCCGCATGGCTTTCCCCATTATGTGGGAGATTTCCGCAGGACAGAGAGGGTCTTTTTATCACTGTCCCATCAGTCTTCCACGACTATAGATGCCCTTACGAATCACCTCGCCACTTCTGTCCTTTTCGACGAATGAACCATCTCTCTGGTCGTTGAAGAAAGAACCCTCAAAACGTGTGCCGTCAGCAGCCTCTTCCACTCCCTTTCCGTTTTTCATGCCATTCTTGAAGTGCCCTTTGAATTTAGTGCCATCAGCCAAGCGGAGAACACCCTCACCATTCATTTCGCCAGCAGCCCATTCACCATCGTAGAGGTCACCCCCGGCACCCGTGAACTTGCCACGTCCGTGCTCCTTGTCTTCCACCCAATAGCCCTCATAACGAGAACCATCAGGCCATGTGTAGGTGCCAAAGCCATCCATCAGACCATTCTTGAACTGTCCCACATACTTACGCTTGTCCGCATAAGTGAAGATACCCTGCCCTGTGCGTTCACCGTTTAGATAATCACCTTCATAGATATCTCCATTCTTGAATTTGTAGATACCTTTCCCGTGCATCATATCATCTTTCCATCCACCTGTATAGAAATCACCATTGGCATACGTGTATTTGCCATGTCCGTTGCGCATATCATTTTCCATGTCACCCTCATAGCGAGAGCCGTCACGCCAATCAAAGGTTCCCTTGCCCGACTTCTTGTCTTCCTTCCAGTTCCCGTCATAATAGATGCCATTTGCCCACGTGTATCTTCCCTGCCCGTTGCGCTTGTCCTGCAACCATTCACCCGTGTACTTGTCACCATTGTAGTAGTACATCGTGCCGAACCCTTGCTGGTAGTCTATGTACCAAAGACCATCATACTTATTGTTGTTGGCGAAATAATAGATGCCACGCCCATGCTGATGGTCCTGATGCCAATTCCCTTCATATTTTTCGCCGTCCGTAAAGGTATAGACGCCATATCCCTGACGCTTACCCTTCACATACTCTCCCTCATAAGTGTCGCCCGTCTTGAAGGTTGTCTTACCCTTGCCATTCGGTTTACCACTCTCCAACTCACCATAATAGGTTGAACCATCTTTTGGGAACACATAGTTGCCGATCACCACCTTCTGCGCCTGTACTGACGATATACTCATCAGCAGCATCGCTCCAGCCATCAAGTATCTTGAAATATTCATATATGAAAAATTCTTTTTAAAGTCATTCTATCGATTTGACAAAGATAGCAACTATTTTTCAAATTCATGCCCTCCGTTAAGTTTTATTATGACTTTTGTACGTTTTTTCGCGAAAGGACATAAGAAATGCCGAGAAAAGCATCCCTTTCTCGGCATTTTTTTTGTTTCCCCCATCCTATTCAAATCGGAGTGATGACACCTTTTCCAACCGTGCTTTCAGACGCGGCATGGAATCTTTACGGATGCGGAGGGTCATGGTACAGTCGTTGTCAAAGCCTTGTGATACAATTTGAGGTTCCTCTTCCTTCACTATGCGCATCACGTCATTCATGAAAGGATATTCGAAAAAGAACGTGATGTCTTCATCCACCGTCTTTTCAATAATTTCAGCAGCGGCAATGGCTTCGGCTGCCGCCAATCGATATGCCACAATCAACCCCGAAGTTCCGAGTTTCACACCTCCAAAGTAGCGAACTACAATAATAAGAATATCAGTAAGTTCGTTGGAATTGATTTGTCCAAGAATGGGCTTTCCAGCCGTGCCAGAAGGTTCGCCATTGTCATTGGCTCGGAATTCCTTCCGTTCCGCACCTAACATATAGGCATAGCAGACATGACGGGCATCGTAGTATTTCTTCTGGTACTCCGCCACAATCTGCTTCACCTCATCTACAGAACGGACAGGAATAGCAAAAGCGAGAAACTTGCTGCGCTTCTCGCTATAAGTGCCTTCCGACAAGAATTTTATCGTTCTGTAGGAATCCATTTTCAGTTAGGAGTTAGGAGTTAGAAGTTAGGAGTTGGGAGTTAGGAGTTGGCCATCCTGCTGGTTTCCTCATTGAGAGCAAGCCGCATGGCAACTCCTAACTTCTAACTCAACTTATGTATCACAAGACCACTGCGGAGTTTTGGCTCAAACCACGTTGCCTTCGGTGGCATGATGTTGCCAGAATCAGCAATATCCATGATTTGCTTCATGGTGACGGGATAAAGTGCTAAGGCAGTCTTCATCTCACCACTATCCACACGGCGTTTCAGTTCGCCAAGACCACGTAAACCGCCCACGAAGTCAATGCGCTTGTCGCGACGCAAGTCCTTGATGCCCAAGATGTCATCGAGAATCAGTTTCGAAGAGATGCTCACATCCAGCACGCCGATGGGATCATTCTCGTCGTATGTACCAGGCTTTGCCTTGAGCGAATACCACTCCCCTTCCAGATACAATGAGAACTCATGCAACTCCTGTGCACGATACTCTGCAGCACCTTTCTTCTCCACCACAAAGTTCTTCTCCAACGCCTTGATAAACTCCGCTGGAGTCAAGCCGTTCAAGTCTTTGATGACGCGGTTATAGTCGAGGATGGTCAACTGGCTGGCAGGGAAACAAACTGCCATGAAATAGTTGTACTCCTCATCGCCACGATGGTTCGGATTCTGCTTTGCCTTCTCTGCACCCACCAAGGCTGCAGCAGCACTGCGGTGGTGTCCGTCGGCAATGTAGAGGTTAGGCATCTGGGCAAAACGCTCGGTGATGGTCTTAATATCGTTATCATCGCTCACCACCCAGAGTTTGTGTCCAAAACCATCGATGGGCGCAACGAAATCATATTCAGGGGTAGTCTTGGCATACTTGTCAATGAGTTGCAGCAACACCTCATCGTCAGGATAGGCAAAGAACACAGGCTCGATGTTGGCATCGTTCACACGCACATGCTTCATGCGATCCTCCTCCTTGTCGGCACGGGTCAATTCATGCTTCTTGATAACTCCCGTTTGATAATCACCGCTATAAGCTCCCACCACAATGCCATACTGTGTCTTCTCCTTATTGCCATTGGCAGGCAGGCACGAAGTCTGTGCATAGATGTAATACTGCTCCTTCTCGTCCTGCACCAGCCAACCGTTTTTCTGGAACTTGGCAAACTGTCGGGCAGCCTCCTCATACACACGTGGGTCATACTCGCTGGTGCCCGGCTCGAAGTTAATCTCTGGTTTGATGATATGGTACAGCGACATCTCGTTGTCGCCAGCCTCTGCGCGAGCCTCCTCAGAGTCCAGCACATCGTATGGGCGGCTCTCCACCTGCTCTACATACTGCTTTGGTGGACGCACACCCTTAAAAGGTTTTACAATTGCCATAAAGTTAATTTACAATTTGACGATTTTTCTGTTGATGGTACAAAGTTAGGGCTTTCATTCGGAATGACCAAATGAAAGCCCTATCTTTCGACGATTTACAGGTAAAATCTTATGGTTACTTGTTCACTTGGAACTTTGTGATACCCTCCTTGATGTAACCCACAATCTGGTTGGCTGCAGCAAGACCTGCGTTGGTGTTTGCCTCTGCAGTCTGGGCACCCATCTTCTTAGGAGTGGAGAAGTAACGACCTTCGAACTTAGCGAACTCAGCATCTGCATCTGGCTTGATGTCGGTGATGTACTTGAGGTCGGTACGCTCAGCAAGGAGTTCGAGGAGTTCTGGCTCATTGATAACTTCCTTACGAGCGGTGTTGATGAGGATACCACCCTTCTTCATGCTGCCCACGAGTGCCTTGTTGATGCTCTGCTTGGTCTCTGCTGTAGCAGGGATGTGGAGAGACACGATGTCGCAAGTCTCAAAGAGTTCGTTCTGTGATGCAGCAGCGTGAACACCTGCAGCCTCGATTGCCTCTGCTGGGCAGTAAGCATCGTAGGCAGACACTTCCATGCCAAAACCTTTGGCGATGCGAGCCACATTGCGACCCACATTGCCGAAAGCAAGAATACCGAGTTTCTTGCCCATGAGTTCAGAACCAGCCTTGCCGTTGTAGAAGTTACGAACGGTGAACACGAGCAGACCGAGTACCAACTCAGCCACAGCATTGGCGTTCTGACCAGGAGTATTCATCACCACCACCTTGTGGGCAGTAGCAGCCTCGAGGTCCACATTGTCGTAACCAGCACCTGCACGAACCACAATCTTCAGGTTCTTGGCAGCATCGAGCACCTCTGCATCGATTTTGTCAGAACGGATGATGATGGCGTCCACGTCAGCCACTGCACTGAGCAACTGTGCCTTCTCTGTATATTTCTCCAAAAGAGCAAGTTCGAAACCTGCACCTTCAATAATCTCTTTGATACCAGCAACCGCAGGAGCAGCAAAAGGCTTCTCAGTTGCAATTAAAACTTTTGCCATAATTTTTAAGTTAGGAGTTAGGAGTTAGGAGTTAGGAGTGGGCTTTACAGATTGTGTGTCACCGATTCCTTGCACCTTTCTTAACTTATTATTAATAATCTTTTCTCGTGTCGATTTCGTTATCGAACTTAGTAGTTTATTTAACTCTATACAATCCGCATAGATGGATGCGAATTGTTCATCATTGATGTAATCACTCTCATGTAACAGTTCCAACCAATATTTGGTTTCCGAACTTTCTTTGAAAGAGACATATATTTTGGCGTAAAAATCATTCGTACTAATCCCCGAAAGAGCCTCCGTAATATTGGCTCCAATACTGGTTCCACTCCTAAGAATCTGCCGAGAAAGCACCATTTCTTTCTTCTCACAACTCAAATACTTATAAAGTTTGATGATTCGTAAAGCAAACGCTTTACTTTTGGAAGCCACAATGGAACGACTCTCTTTCATATCCAGGAAATAGTGTAGGAAACAAAAGACTTAGGAGTTAAGATTGCGCAAACATGCCGAATGGCAACTCCTAACTCCTAACTCCTAATTCCTAACTTTAATGATTCGCCTCAAACTCCTTCATGCACTTCACAAGTGCCTGAACGCCTTCGATAGACATGGCGTTGTAGCAAGAAGCACGGAAACCACCCACGTCGCGGTGACCCTTCACGCCGACCATGCCTTGGCTTGTAGCGAACTTGAGGAACTCGTCCTGCAAGTCCTGATACTCTGGCTTCAAGACGAAGGTGATGTTCATGAGCGAACGGCTGTCCTCCTCGGCAGTGCCGACGAAGAGTTTGTTGCGGTCAATTTCGGCATACACGATTTCGGCGCGCTCCTTAGCCAACTTCTCCATTGCCTCAACACCGCCGTGAGCCTTCATGTAACGGAGGTTCATCAGGGCTGAATAGATAGGCACTACAGGAGGCGTGTTGAACATAGAGCCTTTCTTCACGTGAGTGCGGTAGTCAAGCATCGTTGGGATGTGGCGAGACACCTTGCCAAGTGCATCTTCCTTCACGATGACGAAGGTAAGACCTGCCATAGCGAGGTTCTTCTGAGCACCACCATAAATCATAGCATACTTGCTCACATCAACAGGACGGCTGAAGATGTCGGAAGACATATCTGCAATCAGAGGAATTGGAGAGTCGAGGTCTTCACGAAGTTCTGTACCGTAAATCGTGTTGTTGGATGTGATGTGCAGGTAGTCAGCATCTGTAGGAATCTCGAAATTGCGTGGGATATAGGTGAAGTTCTTGTCGGCAGAAGAAGCCACTTCCACCACCTCACCGAATGCCTTGGCCTCCTTCTCTGCCTTGGTAGCCCAAACACCCGTATTCAGGTAGGCAGCCTTCTTCTCAAGGAAGTTGTAAGGAACCATGCAGAACTCAAGACTTGCACCGCCACCGAGGAAGAGTACGGAGTAACCCTCTGGAATGTTGAGAAGTTCCTTGAAGAGTGCTACTGCCTCATCAACTACTGGCTGAAAATCCTTTGCGCGGTGGCTAATCTCCATAAGAGAAAGTCCTGACCCATTGAAATCAAGACAAGCCTGTGCAGTCTGTTCAATCACCTCGCGAGGAAGGATGGAAGGTCCTGCATTGAAATTGTACTTTTTCATTTTGTTGTGTTATAATTAAAAATACGTGTAAATTTGCCTTTTTACCTAAATGAGCCACAAAGTTACTAATTATAATTCTAACGAGTGGCAACTTGTTTTCTTTTTATTTCAAAAAAAACAAAAATGGGCGTAGGCCTTTAGCATTTGGTACACCCATATTGCAATTTCATGATAAATTACAGCCACTTCTTCCTTCTGAACCACCACAGTGATACTGCCGTGCAAACCACACAGGCGATGATGGCTATCGGGAAGCCCATCTTCCATTTCTCCATGCCGTTGATGAGGTTCATGCCAAACATCGACGTGATGAAGGTCGGGAAGAGGATGATCATGTTCAGCGAAGTCAACAGCCTCATCACCGTATTCATATTATTATTAATAATGTTCGCGTAGGTGTCCATTGTGGAGTCGAGGATGTTAATGTAGATGGCGGTTGTCTCGCGTGCCTGATTCATCTCGATGTTCACATCTTCAATGAGTTCGGCATCCAGTTCATCGACCGGCAAACGGAACTTCAACTTGCTCAACAGTGACTCGTTGCCACGAATGGAAGTGCCGAAGTATGTGAGCGAGTCTTGCAGACGTGACAGATTTACGAGGTCCTTGTTGTCTATATACTTGTCGAGGTCACGTTTCGCCTTCTCAATGATGCCATTCACCTGTTTCAGGTATTTCAGATACCACACCGATGCGCTTAAGAAGAGACGGAACACCAAGTCCGCCGCATCCGTAAAACCTTCTGCACGACGCATCTGGTGATTGACGAAATCGAGCATCATCCGTGTTTCCTGATTGCAGATAGTCACAATCTTATCTCCCTTGACCACAATACCCAACGGGATGGTCGTGTAAGGGCTCCTTGAAGAAACGCTCTTCAAATGGGGAATACGCAAGATAATCATGAGCCACCCTTCATCCATGTCGTAACGGGCACGCTCGTCGGCATCCGAAACGTCATCCATGAAGTAGTCTGGCATACCGAGTTCCTTCTCTAGAAACTCCCTGTCATCATCCACTGGGCAAGTAACCTGTACCCAAGAGTTTGGTTCCCAAGCATCAATGTGCTTGATGCCGCCATTAAAATTCCAGAATGTTCGCATTGTTTTCTGAATCTTTGCTTTTTCGATGTAAGAACAATAAAAAGGTGGGGCAAAGACTCATTCAACTCCGCGTGAGAGGTGAGTCTTATCCCAGGCACTTTGTACTATTCGCCGGATAATCGTCCATAGTTGTTTCTAATTTGTTAGTACTCTCTTTTTCTGTTCGATTCCAAAGAATTCCCTTGAAATCGAGTGCAAAGGTAATAACTTTTTTTAAAAGAAATGTGCTTGCAACTGAAAAAATTGCAAGCACACTATCATTTTTCATGACTGGCAAGACTTACAGGATGGTCTTCACAGCCTCCAACATACCTTTCTCCTGAATGAGGTCAAGGTCTTTCTTCACCAGTGCGGTGAGGCCTGGAACCGTGTTGTTGAGGTTCTCGTGCCAGATGTTTTCGGCAGCAAGAACACCCTCTGCCACTTTCTGTGTATCACCTGTAGCCCAAAGGTCTTTGAGCAACTGCATGATTTCAGGTGCATCGTTGGGTTCGATTGGTGCGCCATCGGCACGAGTGCCCCCCTTATAGTAGGTGATGATGGCAGCCAGACCAAACACCAGACCTTGTGGAAGTTCGCCTTTACGCTCCAGATAAACCTTCACGCCAGGCAGGTCGCGTGTCTCGTATTTAGGGAAGGAATTGAGCATGATGCTCGTCACCTGATGGTCAACATACGGATTGTTGAAACGTTCGAGCACATCGGTGGCAAACTGCAGCAATTCTTCCATGGGGAGATTGAGCGTCTGCATCAATTCGTCAAACTGCACCTTGTGGATATATTTGCCCACCACCTCATCGTTGCAGGCATCACGCACAATGTTGATGCCGCTGAGATAAGCCACAGGAGAGAGGACCGTGTGCGGACCATTCAAAAGCGTCACCTTTCTTTCGTGATAGGGCTTTTCACTTTCAGCAATGAGGACATTCAGTCCCGCTTTCTCAGCAGGGAACTCCGCCTTCAGAGCGTCAATGTCCATGTTCTCGGGCTTCTCAATGACCCAAAGATGGAATGCCTCACCCTGTACGACGAGGTTATCTGCATAGCAAACCTTTTCCTGAATCTCGGCAATCTCTTTACGCGGAAAACCAGGCACGATGCGGTCAACGAGTGTGGCACACACATAATTATAATGAGTGAACCACTCCTTGAAGGCAGCATAGTCAGTACCCAGATCTTTTTTCCAATGTTCGATATACTGATAGATACAATCCTTCAAATGATGGCCATTCAAGAAAATCAGTTCGCATGGCATGATAATGAGTCCCTTATCGGCAGCGCCATTGAAAGTTTTGAAACGGCGATAGAGCAATTGGGTAAGTTTACCCGGGTAGGATGAAGCAGGTGCGTCAGTCAACTTACATGCAGGATCGAAGGCGATGCCCGCTTCTGTAGTGTTGGAAATGACAAAACGAATCTCCGGCTGATCTGCCAATGCCATGAATGCAGGGTTCTGGCTGTATGGATTGAGGGCACGGCTGATGCAGTCAATGCGGGTGAGAGAATTGACTTTCTCGCCGTTCAGACGACCTTGCAGATTGACATGATAGAGACAATCCTGCCCATTGAGCCAATCCACCATTCCGTGTTCGATAGGCTGAACCACCACTACAGACGAGTTGAAGTCTGTCTTTTGATTCATGTTGTAAACAATCCAGTCCACAAAACAACGGAGGAAATTGCCTTCGCCAAACTGGACAATTCTTTCGGGTGCATGACTCTTCGGAGCCGTGCGAGCGTTCAGTGCTTTGAGTGTCATATTTCAAATAGAAGTAAATTGATTGCAAAATTACGGATTATATTTGACTTTTTAAGTATTTTCATGCAGTTTTTGTCCTCTTCCGACAAAAAAAATCGCACATTTTGGCAAAAACACCCTCCTTTTTGACAAAAAAGAGCCTAAGATTTGTGGAATATTAACAAAAGGAGTATCTTTGCAACGGAAAAAGTGAATTATTATAATTATAAATCCTATTTACTAAGCATTTTTAAAACAAAAGATTATGGCTTACACAGAAAAAACAACTACGGGTTATGGTACCCGTGTGGGCAACTCGCTCAAAGCAGTTCTCGTGGGATTTGTCCTCATCATTGGTGCAACCATTCTGCTCTGGTGGAATGAAGGTCGCGCAGTGAAGACAGCCGACATGTTGGAAGACGCACAGGGTGCATGTGTCGAGATGCCTAACCCCGACAAGAAAAGCGCAGAGTTTGAAGGCGAACTCGTATGTGCTACCGCGATGGCCAACACTGACGAAGTGTTGACCGATGCAGACTTCGGCATCAGCGAGAACGCTATCAGCCTGAGCCGCAAGGTGGAGTACTACCAGTGGGTTGAGCACTCTGAGTCAGAGAGCGAAGACAAACTCGGTGGCAAGCAGGAGACCACTACTACTTACACTTACACACAGGAATGGGTAAGCAGCCCTGTCAAAAGTGACGACTTCAAGGATCCCGCTTATAAGGGTAAGAACCACACTTGGACAACTGTAAAGGATCAGGATGTTTGGGCAGAGAAAGTGACCTTCGGCGCTTATGTGCTCAACGAGTCCCTCATCCACTCCATCAGTTCTTCTGAGGCTATTGAGCTGAACATCAACGAGAACATCTTGGCATCTCAGAACCAGAGCATCGCTGACACTTACGCAAGAATCAAGGGCGTGTCAACCACTGCCGCTCAGACTGAACCAGCAGCTGCTACAGCTGACAGTGTGAAGACAGCACTCCCCGACTCTATCAAGCAGGACAACAAGGTTGACCTCGAATATGTACACCAGGCAGGCAATGTGCTCTACTACGGTCGCAGCATGAATGCTCCTGAGATTGGTGACGTGCGCATCACTTTCGAGAAGACTGTTCCGGCCAAGGTGACTGTCGTTTCTCAGGTTGACGGCAACACATTCAAGCCTTTCGTGGCAAAGAACAAGAAGAAGTTCCAGACCCTCAGAATGGGCAAGAAGACGATTGACGAAATCTTCGAAGAGGAGAACGAGGCTAACAGCATGTGGACTTGGATTCTCCGCATCGTCGGCACACTCCTCGTCATCTCTGGTATCAAGAGCCTCTTCTCATTCGTTGAGACACTGCTCAAGGTGGTTCCATTCCTGTCAAGCCTCTTCGCATTTGGCGTGGGCGTCATTGCAACCATCATCGGTATCGTTTACTCACTCATCGTCATCGCATTGGCATGGATCTTCTACCGTCCAGTACTCGGCATCATCCTCTTGCTCATTGCAGGCTTCCTCGTATGGGTGTTCGCTTTCAACGGCAAGAAGAAACTGGCAGAACTTGCGAACAAGAACAAGGGCGATGCAGAGCCAGAGGCTGCCCCAGCAGAATAAAAAAATAACTTAAAAAAAATAAGTGCAAAGGTCTGGGTAGCATCATGTTATCCAGACCTTTTCTTCAAAAACCTAATCTACAAAACAAGAACAAATATGAAGAAACTATTGATGAGCATTACCGTGATGGGAAGCCTCGCACTCCTCTCCGCATGCGACGAAAAGAAACTCAACACCCCATTTACCGACAGCATCGGCAGCATCGCATCCGACTCAGCCAGCACCACGACTGCCGCTGCCGACCTCCATACAGAGGAAGCCATCAAGGCACAAATCACAGCCTATTACAACGAACTGAACAATGTGAACGATGGGGTGATGAACATGACCCTACTCGATTCCATCGCATGCACCAAAAGCCTTCTGGCGCTGATGGAACAGGTGGAAGAGAAGAACATGAAAGCCATTGCTCAAGGCAGCGACGCGTACTTCGAGAATGAAGGCTACCGCTGGTTCCAAGGACTCAGCACGCCCATCTCTGTGCAGTTCGACAACATTACCGACCCCACACAAGACTATGTGGAGGCATTCCTCACCCTCTCATGGAACGGACAGAAGGGGCAAGTGCGCCTTCGTCTCACCGTGGAAGACGGACAATGGAAAATCAACGACTTTGCCGACTACGACACAGATGGCGTTGGTTTCAGAAGAGATATGGAATTCTTTTTAGGTATTGACAACGGAGACGCTGCAGGATGAAGAAACTGACATTTATCATGATAGCAATGACCGCCATCACGTTTGTTGCTTGCGGTAACAAGACCACAGGCAACAATGACAACGGAGATGAAGACTCTGTATTTATGCTTGACGGTCCTGGTTCTGTGTATGAACCGACAGAGGAGGAAGTTGGACAATATGCCCTCGAAACCGTACAGGAAGTCTATGAAGCGGTCGGTCAAGCATATTGCAGTGAAGATTGGCAAACCCAATCCAATGAACTTGACAAGGAGTATTGTTCCAAAGACTGGAACGCCACGGTAAAGGCTGTCATAGAGAAAGACAACCAGAATCCTGAAGAGATGGGCTTCTTCGATGCCGACTACTGGGTGATGGGTCAAGACTTCAGCAAGAAGATTTACGCCACAGACCTCACCTTGGAGAGACTCCTTATGGACGACACCCCTTGGGAGGCTGCCGTGACGCTCAAGCTCCATAACTTCAGTGAGATTCCTGTGCGCGTCAACCTCATCTACGAAGGTGGCGAATGGAAGGTGGACGACCTCACCGACCTCAGCAACGACCTCGACTGGAAAAAGAGCATGAAAGAATATCTGGCAGAATAAAAGAATTCCCTACATGCGCACCTTGCGCATCAGAACTGCCTAACGGCGAAAGGTTCGCACACCCAACGCCTACCCTTACGGGCACCCAGCACAAATGACGGAATGCTGAGTGCCCGTATTTTGATAATTTCTGCTTTCAATTTTCAACTTTACTCAACTTTCGGAAGTTAAAAATGAAGTTAAAATGGGAATTAAAAGTGCTATTCTTGTTTTTTTCAAATCCACACCCAGATTTTTGCAGGTGAGCCGTTTTTTTGGTTCATTTTTTTTGTTGATTCAAATAAATATCGCATCTTTGTAGCCGAAAAGACAATTGAAAGAAACTAATCACATAATACCTATACGACTATGAAAGGAATTCAAAGTATTATCATGACCCTCGTCCTGCTGATGGTGGCTGGGACGGCTGGAGCACAGAGTGAATTTAAGAGAACCATCACCCGTCAGGGACAGACCATTGAATACTCTATCAGTGGGGTGAAGGTGACGAAGGAGGAACAGCCTCTCTACACGGGAAATACACCAGAGCGGGGTAATTATATGCAGAATTATGAGGGAACGGTGGAGTCAGGAAAGACCATCACAGTCAAATGCCGACAGGTGAAGGGCAATAAAGTCCCCATCATCTACTTTGACATCAGATATTACGATAGGCCCAGCATGAGTGGCGCCCCACGTACGGATGAGTCCATGCGTACAGACAAGGAGAAGGCGACCAGCAGCCGTGTCCCCAAAAGGAAATATGGCGAAGTGAACATCTACTATCTGGGTGATACGGGTGACTGGATTACGGTGACGTGGAACCTTGACATTGATGCGACACCTGTGCCTGTGTCTGTGCCTACACCTGTAGTACGTACACCTGAGCCGGAAAAGGGACCTTGTGAAAAGATAGACAGCCGTATTCGATTTAATGATTTCTATGGAGAGGTGAAGAAACGTTGTAATTTTGAAGAGGATGATTCCTATGAATTTGTAGATTTGGATGATGTGGTTTATGAAAACGACAGAATCAAGACAGAAGAGGAGTCCGGTGCCATTTTGGGGCTGGAGGATATGAGCACCTATGTCATCAAACCAAAGAGTGTCCTCATCATTCATACAAAAGAGGAAAATGAGTCAAAGCTTGAAATGCTCATAGGCCGCATGTGGACGAACATCAAAAAGGTGGCGGCAGGAAAGAGCATAGGTGTTGAAATGTCTCACTGTGTTTGTGGCATCAAAGGCACGATTGTGGCGTTTGAGGAGACGGGCGGCAAGTCAGACATCTATCTGTTTGCTGGCTCTGTGACGGTGACGAGCAAGAAGGGAACAGACAAGGTGAACCTGCAGCCAGGACAGACGTCGTCGGTGGGCAGCAACGGCAAGGTGGCTGTGAAAGAGTTTGATATTGAAAAAGGCGCCAAGAAATTCGGTATTTCCATGGACGACATCCGTAATCACTATTCGAACGCTGGCACGACAGGCAATGTAGGTCTTGTCTTCACGGAGGACAAACTGAACTACAAGATTCTGAGTGGTAACACCGTTGAACTGACGAGCGAACTGAAAGGCAACTACAGCGGTTACGTGAAGATTCCAAGCGTGGTGAAGCACAGTGGCGTGACGTATCAGGTGGTGGGCATCGGCAAACGGGCTTTCGCTGACCAGACGAAGATGAAGTCGGTAGACATTCCAGCCAGCGTGCGCAGTATCGAGGAGGATGCCTTCTACAACACAGGGCTTGCATCGGTAGCTGTGCCGGGCAACAATGCCAACGTACAGCGCCATGCCTTTCGCAACTGCCGCGTTCTCACCACAGCCATCATTAGCGGTAAGAATGCGTATTGCCATCCCGAGGCTTTCGCAGACTGTAACTACCTGCAGGATTTGCGTATAGAGTCTCCTACGTCAACACCAACGACGAACCGTTCCACGCAGACGACCACCACAACACCACAAGGTGGAGTGAAAGTATCATCGCCCGGCAAGTATTCATTCACCCTCCCCACTAACAACCGTTGACGCAAAGGCTAGTTTATGAGTGACATTGAATAGCTCACAGAATTGGGATTATTCCCCTACGTGCGCACCGTGCGCATCACATTTGCCTAACGGCGAGCTAAAGGTTCGCACACTCAGCGCATAATATTTCGTTCTTACAGCGCGTATTATTTTGCGCTGAGTGCCCATGTTTGATAGCCAAAGGGTTACGTGTTTTTGCAATTGGCGGAAGAAAACATGCCTAAATGTCGACACTCGTTGCCACCTTGAGCTTAACGTCGTAAGGCTCATGAACAGACCGCCGTAAGGCTCGCGAGCTTTACGGCGGTCTGTTGAAAGGGGGTGTTGAAGTGCTATTTCACTAACACTTTCTTTGTGGTTCCATTCTGATACTTAATGATGTTCACGCCCTGCTGCAATGCCTCAACAGGCTTGCCATCTATGGTGTAGATTTGGTAGGTGTCATCATCTGCAACAACATCTTCAATAGCATCTGAAACTGGTGCCTTGTAGGTGGCTGTTACCTTCACAGCTGATGCAGGCATGATGAAGGAGTTGTTTGTCACTTCCACTTCCTGACCACCAGTCGTGGCTACCTTGATGGATTCCAGCGTGCAGCCCTCGTTCGGAGTTGCTGTGACGAACACTCTTGAACCTTCCTCGTCAGCTGTCACGTCAGTTGTTGTTTTACCATTATTCTCGGAAACGATGCGGATGGCATAGGTTTTGGGGGTCTGGTTGCTTTCCGACACATAGACGATAGAATTCACTCTCGCCACAAACCAGTTGCCCGACTTGGCGAGGTTCTTGATGCCGTATTTCAACGTGCCGTCTGTGACAGTGGCGGTGAGCGTGACAAGTTTCTGTTCCCCTTCACTTACCCAGCCTCTTTCCACAACAGAGAGGTTACGCTGGGTGCTGTTGGCAAATGCCACAGAGAGTCCGTCGCCTGTCGGGCAATCAAAGCCTCGTTCGGGGGTGAAGGATGCTGCAACTTCCAGTTTCACACGATAGGTGCCGTTTCGGAGTCCGCTGATTGTCTGTGTCAGGATATCGCCTGTGTCTTCTGGTGCGCCATTTGTGTAACGCTCCACTGACGGGTTGGCGAGACCTCCATAATCTCCCGTCTTACCTTCCCATTCCGCAGTAGCGAGAGAGGTGATGTCATCACCCACCCTATAGGCCGGTTCCGGCTCATCCTTCTTCAGCTCAAATTTGATTTTGTCGATATTGCAATTGCCTGCCGTGATGGTGATGCGGAAAATCTGCGAACCAACCTCAAGATTTTGGAGCAGTTCACCTTCCACTGGCTGGTAGTTTTCCCAATTGCCAGCTGTTGAAGGAACGCTGACATCTGCCAACTTCGTGAGTTTTCCGTCATTGCCAACAAGGCTGATGCTGAATCCTCCATTATCTCCAGTTCCATTGGAGATGATGGCCTCATATGTATATTTACCCTTAATTCCGCAACACTATAATTTAACTTTATTTATAAGTTCCTGAACAACAA
>SAMEA3663015__coassemble_193_pt1 | contig 37447 bp, 43 predicted proteins | sample SAMEA3663015__metabat2_low_PE_019 | metagenome-assembled genome bin SAMEA3663015 (sample SAMEA3663015) | pig gut metagenome | biome: pig gut; feature: pig-associated habitat; material: faeces | place: France | collected 2012
TGTTGTTCAGGAACTTATAAATAAAGTTAAATTATAGTGTTGCGGAATTAAGGTATATAAGATTCTGAATATGTTCTATTTCATCCATGTTTAGCCTGTTCTAATTTCTTCACCTCTGTTCAGAAGAACATGAGCGGCAATGAGTTCTTCCGTTTCTGCGAAAGTCACCCTTCATGCAGGAATGGCTCTTTTGAAGAGAAAGGCTACATGCGTTCGGGCATCTCAATGCCGAGCAAGCCCATGCCGAGGCTGATGACTTTTGCCACTGCCTTGGCGAGGGAGAGACGGAAGAGTTTGAGGGTCTCGTCGGTCTCGCCGAGGATGGTGAAATCGTGGTAGAACTGGTTGAACGCCTTGGTGAGTTCGTAGCAGTAGTTGCAGATGCCAGAAGGGCTGTAGTCGGTGCCTGCCTGACGAACGGCTGCGGGGAACTGGCTGAGCTTCTGGATGAGCTCGGTTTCTTTAGTTGACAGTTGACAGTTGACAGTTGACAGTTGGGCGGGGATGACCACTCCTTGCTCTTTGGCTTTGCGGAGGATGGAGGCGATACGGGCATAGGTGTACTGGATGAAAGGTCCTGTGTTGCCGTTGAAGTCAATGGACTCTTCGGGGTTGAAGAGCATGTTCTTTCGGGCATCCACTTTGAGGATGAAGTATTTGAGGGCACCCAGACCGACTTTGCGTGCCACCTCATGAAGGTCTACAGACCCTCCCCTCACCCTACCTACAGGGAGGGAGTGGTTACTTTGTTCGGTTGTTTCCTCATTAGCATCCCCATTGGCAGAGATACTACTCCCTCCCTGTAGGGAGGGTGAGGGGAGGGTCTGCCGTTGCTTGGCTTGTTCGTAGGCATCGGCTATCATGGCTGCCATGAGGTCGTCGGCATCTACGACAGTGCCTTCGCGGCTCTTCATCTTGCCGTTGGGGAGTTCGACCATGCCGTAGGAGAAGTGGACGAGACCCTTACCCCACTTGAAGCCGAGTTTGTCGAGCAGGATGGAGAGCACTTGGAAATGGTAGTTCTGCTCATTGCCCACCACATAGATCATCTTGTCGATGGGGAAGTCTTGGAAACGGAGCTTGGCGGTGCCGATGTCCTGTGTCATATAGACGGAGGTGCCATCGGAACGAAGAAGGAGTTTTTCGTCGAGTCCTTCTGCCGTGAGGTCAGCCCACACGGAGCCATCTTCGCGACGATAGAAGAGGCCTTTCTCCAGCCCTTCCATCACCTTTTCCTTGCCTTCGAGGTAGGTGTCCGACTCGTAGTATATCTTGTCGAAACTTACGCCCATCATCTTGTAGGTCTCATCAAATCCAGCATAGACCCACTCATTCATCTTCTTCCAGAGACCGCGTACTTCAGGGTCGCCCTGCTCCCACTTGACGAGCATCTCATGGGCTTCCTTGATGAGGGGAGCCTCCTGTTTGGCCTTCTCTTCGTCCATGCCCAGTGCAACCAGTTCCTTGATTTCTTCGCGGTAATGCTTGTCGAAGGCTACATAGTAGTCGCCTATGAGGTGGTCACCCTTCTTGCCAGAGGATTCAGGTGTCTCACCGTTGCCCCATTTGAGCCATGCCAGCATGCTCTTACAGATGTGGATACCGCGGTCGTTGACGATGTTGGTCTTGACCACCTTGTTACCGTTGGCTTCGACGATGCGTGCGAGGGCGCTGCCAAGAAGGTTGTTCCTGACATGACCGAGGTGGAGGGGCTTGTTGGTGTTGGGGGAAGAGTATTCTATCATCACCAGCGGACTCTGGTCGGTGACAGGCTGGAAACCGAACTTAGGGTCGGCATTGATTTGATTGAGCAAGGAAATCCAAGGGGCATCGCTAATGACGAGGTTGAGGAAGCCCTTCACCACATTGAACTTGGCGACCACATCGCCAGCATGTTCCACAAGGTACTGTCCAATCTCGTTACCCACCATATCGGGAGCCTTACGGGCTGCTTTCACGAAGGGGAACACTACCACAGTGAGGTGTCCTTCAAACTCCTCACGAGTCTTTTGCAACTGCACCTGCTGGGCAGTTGCCTCCATGCCATACAGCGCCTTCACAGCTTCCTGTACGCCTGCTATGAGTTTTTCTTCTATTGTCATATCTTACTTTTTACTCTTGATTGATTAAAATCTGACACCGAAGGAGGCCTTGGCACACCAATCGTTGATAGAACTAACTGAACTCTGTGCAAAGCCCAACTGGGCACAGACGAACAATAAGATAATGAATGAGATTCTCATAATGTATTACTTTATATTGACATTTTGAATGCAAAGGTACAAAAAAGTTAGGAGTTAGGAGTTAGGAGTTAGGAGTTTTTTGATTTAGGGGATACTTCACACAAAAAAAGGACTGCTTTTCTCACGAAGAACAGTCCTCAAACCAATAAAAATCAATTTACCAATATATATAGTAGAAAGAGAGAGAAAATCGAATGCAGAATGACATGAATTCATTCATTTCTTATGCTGAGATGCATCCTCTCTTATGCAAAGAGAGAGAAACTCTTTTTATCTACGTCCACCACCTGTGCGCCCACCTACAGCAGCACCTCCACCACGAGTGCCCATGCTGGCACCTGCACTGCTGCGAGTGCCCATGCTGGCACCTGCGCTGGTGCGAGTTCCCATGCTGGCACCTGCACTGCTGCGAGTGACCATGCTGGCACCTGCGCTAGTGCGAGTTCCGATGTTGCTGCCGCCACGGGTCGGCATCCGTACATTCGACACAGAAGAAGAGGTAGTGGTTGTCGTGCGGGTGCCACTGTTGAAACGAGATGAACTGTTCATGTTGCTGCCGCTGCGGATGCCGCCAGTGTTTGCATTGACACCTTTGTTGCGCATCTCGGGAGTGGATGTAACATTATTCACGTTCACATTGCGGTTCACGTTCACGTTGCGGTTCACGTTCACGTTGACATTGGTGTTCACGTTGTTATTGATGTTGCCGTTCACACGTGGAGTCATGTTGTTCATCTCACCTCTGCGAGGCACTGCGCCACGGTATGCCCCATTGGGAGCCATGCCACCGCGAGGACCCATATCGCGGGGAGGAGCCATTCTATCCCTTCTTGGCGCCATGCCACGGAAGAAGTGACCTCCCGTGTAGGTAACCAGTGGACGGGGTGCGTGGTAGTAGTAACGATTCACACCATAACGGTCGTAGTCGTAGATGATGAAGCGCCATGCACGATTGGCAAACACGATGGGACGATAGAAATAGGTGTAGTTGATGACACGATTCCAGAGTCTGACGCCGAGCAGGTTACGGAGAGCCACGTCACGGGCGGTCACCACTGCCATGTAGTCGTCGTAGTAGTATCCCAGTGCCACATCATCCAGATATTCATTCACGCCCCAGATGTAGTCGTAGTTGATACGATATATCTCGTCAATGAGGTAAGGGTCGCTGATACCAAGTGTGTAAGCCATGCGGTCGGTCAAGAACCGTGCATTGCTGCGCATTGCTGCGATGCTCATGCTCTGAGCGTTGACTGTCATTGCTCCGATGAAGAGAACAACTGCTGCGAATGTAGTTCTTAAAGCCTTCATAGTTGTATTGTTTTTAGAGTGTTAAACTTTTTTATTTCTTTGCCTTTGACTTTTTAAGAGCCGCCCTAATGGTGGGCTTTTCTTTTGTTGTCGATGCAAAGTTACGGCAAAAAGAAACCCCTTGCAAATGGCTTTTTCCTATTTGCAAGGGGTTTTTCCCTATTCTGTGAAGGGGAGTTCGAATTGAACGCATCCCAAAAGATTGAATGTCATCCGATGATAAGGTGTAGTTCCGTGAATTTCAATGCCTTTCCGATGTTCCTTTGTCGGATAGCCTGCATTGTGGTCCCAACCGTAGTAAGGGTATTCTTTATGCAATTCCTTCATGTAATCATCGCGATAAGTCTTCGCCAAGATGGATGCCGCCGCAATAGAGAGGTATTTCCCGTCGCCTTTCACAATAGTGGTGTGCGGGATCACCTTCCCTTCATGCTTGTATGACAAGAACTTGTTGCCGTCGATGATGAGGTTCTGCGGGCGTACCTTCAACCCATCAATCGCACGGTGCATCGCCGTGATGCTGGCACGCAAGATGTTCATCTCGTCAATCTCCTGTGCCGTCACGATGCCCAAAGCCCATGCCAAAGCATCACGTTCGATCTCTTCGCGCAATTGATACCGCTGCTTAGCCGTGAGTTGCTTCGAGTCGTTCAGCAAGTCGTTGTGGTAATCAGGCGGAAGAATCACCGCTGCTGCATACACGCTACCTGCCAAGCATCCTCTGCCCGCCTCATCACAGCCCGCCTCAATGACTCCTTCTTTATAATATGGTAACAACATTATTTCGGTTGTTTGCCGATGTAAGCCAAAATACCACCATCCACATAGAGGATGTGACCGTTCACGGCATCAGAAGCATGAGAAGCCAAGAACACAGCGGGACCACCCAACTCTTCAGGGTCAAGCCAACGCCCTGCAGGAGTCTTGGCACAGATGAACGAATCGAACGGATGGCGACTGCCATCAGCCTGACGTTCACGCAGTGGAGCCGTCTGAGGAGTGGCGATGTAGCCGGGACCAATGCCGTTGCACTGGATGTTGTATTCGCCATACTCCGAACAGATGTTGCGAGTCAGCATCTTCAAACCACCCTTTGCTGCAGCATAAGCAGACACAGTCTCACGTCCCAATTCCGACATCATGGAGCAGATGTTGATAATCTTGCCTTCACGACGCTCCATCATCTCAGGCAACACAGCGCTGGCGCAGATGTAGGGTGCCACAAGGTCAATGTCTATCACCTCCTGAAACTCCTCACGTGCCATTTCATGCATAGGAATACGTTTGATGATGCCAGCGTTGTTCACAAGAATGTCAATCTGCCCCACTTCCTGATGAATAGTTTCCACCAGTGCCTTCACTCCCTTCTCGTCCGTCACGTCACAGAGGTAGCCCTTCACATTCGTGATGCCAGCCTTCTTGTAGTTGTCCAGCCCCAACTGCAAAGACGCTTCGCTCCTTGCGTTGAACACGATATGCTTTGCACCAGCCTCAGCAAACGCCTTGGCAATATTGAAACCGATGCCGTAAGATGCACCCGTCACCCAAGCGTTCTTACCTTCCAAAGAAAATTTCGATAAATCTGCCATAATGTTTCTTAGTTGATTAGTTGATTAGTATTTGGGTTGATCAGTTTTTTGAGGTTGCCGAATGAGCCTGTAGAAACGTTGGGTGCGTAGGCTCATTTGTCTTGCAAATTTACATAAAAACCTTGAGTTGCAAGCCTCTTTGCTCAAAAAACTTCAGTTTTTGGTGTGAAATGACTGAAAAGATCCTGTCGAAGAGGGGAAAAAGGATGTGGGCATGTCGCCTCAGCAGTTCAGACAAAGCAGTTTCAATTAACAATTAACAATCTCCATGATTCAAAGACAGTGAATTGTTAATTGTTTTTTCAATCTTCTCCTTTGCCTCGTCCAACAGAGCAAAGAGTTCCTCCTGGGTGGTGGCTTGGAGGATGCGGATGCGAGTCTGCCGAAAATCGGGAACGCCTTTGAAAAGTGGGCAATTGGCAAGGTGGCGGCGCACGTGGATGATGCCGCCAAGCATTGTGCGCTTGTTCTCCTTCAGAGCATTATCTTGCCGGAGGGAGTAAGCGATGCTCTTCTCAACCTGTCGCTTAAGCACGTCAAACTTCCAGTCGAGGGTCATGGTGTCATCGTGACGACCTGTGTCGAGATAGGTGCGCACGTCCCTGAAGAGCCAAGGTTGACCGAAAGTGGCGCGACCTATCATGACGGCATCGACACCATAGCGGTCGAAGGCAGCCTGTGCCTGTTCGGCTGTGCAGATGTCGCCGTTGCCGATGATGGGGATGTGGATGCGCGAACTGTTCTTCACCTCGCCGATGAGAGCCCAGTCGGCCTCACCCTGATACATCTGGGAGCGAGTGCGACCGTGGATGGTGAGTGCTTCGATGCCGCAGTCTTGAAGCCGTTCGGCAAGTTCGAGGATAAAAGGCTTACCTTCCTGCACAGGAAGCCATTCGGCTGGCATGTCGTAGAGTGAAGGCACGTCCCAGCCGAGACGAGTCTTCACGGTGACAGGAATCTTGACGGCTTTAACCACCTCTCGGGCAATGTCAAGCATCAACTCTGGAGTGCGCAGCATTCCAGCACCTGCCCCCTTGCCCGCCACCTTCTTGACGGGGCAACCGAAGTTGATGTCAAGGATGTCAGGCTTGGCTTCGCTCTCCACCATCTTTGCCGCCTCCACCATGCTTTCCACGTCACGACCATAAATCTGAATGGCAACAGGGCGTTCGCGTTCATCCACCCGAATCTTCTCCAGAGAACGGTTCACGTTGCGGATGAGGGCATCGGCACTGACAAACTCAGAATAGACCATGCTCGCCCCGAACTCCTTGCACAAAAGCCTAAAAGCCTGGTCTGTCACGTCCTCCATGGGCGCCAACAGAACAGGCTTATTGCCAAGATTGATTTCTCTGATTTCCACTTTTTATGCCTCCGAGAACTGATCCTTGCCTACACCGCAAAGTGGGCACTCGAAATCATCGGGAAGGTCTTCAAATGCTGTACCGGGCTCAATGCCACCCTCTGGATAACCTACCTCTGGGTCATACTCCCAGCCGCAGGTGTCACATACGTATTTTGCCATAGATATTGGGGTATTTAGTTGTAAAAAACGCCCTGCGCGTGGGCTGGTTACTTAAAATATCTGTTATACAATCCTTGGAAACCTGCACCATGACGTGCTTCGTCCTTTGCCATCTCATGAACGGTGTCGTGGATAGCGTCGAGGTTCAACTTCTTTGCCACCTTCGCAATCTCCAGTTTACCGGCACAAGCACCTTCCTCTGCCTCCATGCGCTTTTTGAGGTTCGTCTTCGTGTCCCAAACCACCTCGCCGAGCAATTCAGCAAAACGAGAAGCATGGTCAGCCTCCTCGTAAGCATAGCGACGGAAAGCCTCAGAAACCTCTGGATAACCTTCGCGATCTGCTTGACGAGCCATCGCCAGATACATACCCACTTCGGTACATTCACCCATGAAGTGATCCTTCAAGCCCTGAAGCACGAAAGCACCTTCCTCACCTTCTGGAATTGCCTTAGCCACACCTAATTCATGTTCACAAGCAAAATTCAATCCTTCAGTCTCTTCCTTCAGTTTGAACTTCTCGCCAGGAACCTTGCACTGTGGACATTTCTCTGGAGGGTTCTCGCCCTCATACACGTACCCACACACGGGGCACACCCATTTTTTTGCCATAAATTTTAAAGTTTAAAGTTAATACTACTTTTCCTAGAATCTATAATTTTTGCAAAGATAGGAAAAAGAACAATCCCTTCAAAACTTTTTTTCTAAAAAAACATTAACAGGTTTCGTTTTTCAGCGATTGGGATAAGTCACCTCATTGCTTCTCTCGCCCAAACCTCCATAGAAATTGGCACACCGAACCGAGTAGCATGCCCCCTCGGCAGTCCCTTTGGGCACATTGTAGAAAGGCTGCGTGGTGAATGCCACCACATCGCGATTCTTGCAAACAGCATACAGGCACGCCTCTGGCACATCATCCCAGTAAATGCTGCCACGGCCCTTAATGTGGACTACAGGAGGATTGACCTGTGCCGACTTCCGCTCCGGATGCCAGCCAGGGAACACATCATTGATGTCATACTTATCAGCCTCGGCAGTCGTCAAGTTTGCATTATAACGCATGTTGGTCGTCACATTGTTAGCATCCTTAAACTGCATGCGGCGACCACGGGTCGGAGCCAATTGAAACTCCTTGTCCAGACTCTCATATTCAGAGAACAAACGAGGCAAGGTGCCATGCATCTCAGTCCACCCCAACGAATCAGGCAGCAACTCCATCAACGTACCCAGAAAGACTGCACGTGGCGCATTCTTCCACGGACGACCCAGCATATACTTCCCCTCCTGCTGCTTATCGCCATAGATGCGACAACTGTTGAACACATAGCCATACGTGCGGTTTGCCTCCGTAGCAGGTGCACAAATCACATCACCCTTTCCACCGCGTTCGCGCAATTCGATGTCGCAACGGTTGAAATAGATGGTGCCTCCCCCACAAATAAAGTCCACCGTTCCCTTGATGGTGCAGCCCTCCAGATAAGTAGTGCCCCCATCGTTTGTATAATAAGTGTCCTGATTGCTCATCAGCGAGAGGTTCTTGAAGATATTGCCTCGACAATTCTTCTCGTTCAGTGCCACAGCACGGCTGGCAAAGGCATTCATATCATCGCGGTAGTTCGACCACAGCTCCAAGTCCTGAATGTATGTGCTGTCAGCCCCCTTGAGGAAAAGCGTGCTCGTGCAACTGATACCCTCATGCATCGGCATTGACTCTATCTGTGTGTTCTTCATCCCCTCACCACAGATGCTGGTGTTGGGAGCTGTCAAGACTGTCATTGGACTCGGAATAGTCAGCTCCTTCCCGTTCTCTGTAATCTTGATAGGATTCCCCTCCCCTTTGATACGATACATGCTCGATTTAATAAAGATGCGGTATCTTTTCGACTTGTCGGGACGATTGTTAGCAGCATGGATGGCAGAAATGAAATTGCCATTGTCTGGCACAATAAAGTCATACTTATAACGGATGCGTCCCAACGAGTCGGGTGTCTGAGCCGTCACAAGCGAAACAGACAATGTCCAAAGCACGAAGGCAAGCATTAGCAGCGATGTCAGTCTTTGCATACAATCCAAAATTTTTGCAAAGATACGATTAAAAAATGAAATACCGGCCATCCGTACCATAAAAAGAGGGATGCAGCTGTCTTTCAGCCACATCCCCTTGCCCGTTGTTGGGCAAACTCTCACTTGAGTTTCTCCAACTTGTCATTCTTCTCAATCGTCCACCCTTCACGCTTCGAGAGTTCGCAGTCAGCCCCCTTAAACATCTTCGCAGCCTGCTGGTCGCCCTTCAACTGCCAATTGAGCCAAGCCAGTGCCACCACCGAGAACTCGCCGCCATGAGGCTGTGCATAAGTACCACCATGCCCCACAGGGAAGTTTGTGGCACAAGCAGGCACATGGTCAATGCGGTGGAAGTCATCCATACCATTGCCATAAGCAATGTCCTTCTCGCCACCAAGAATATAGATGATAGACGAATGAATCTCCTTCAGTTTCGACTTGGGAGGCATCGGCATGCCACCCACGGCACTGCCCGCATTCTCTTGATTGAACAGACCGCTGTTGCAAATCATCAACGTCTTGATGCGCTTGTCGGCACAGTTGAAGAGGGTCTGCAAACCACCGCACGACATACCAGCCACGCAGATGTTCTTCACGTCAATCTTACCATAGTAAGGCGAGTTCTTGTCAGCATTCTGCTGTTCCACCCAGTCCATCGCCTCAATTTGCTGTTCCGTTGTGGACATCGGACCATGGTAGCGCTCACCCTCCTGAGGCATGAAGCCCGTAGCCACCACGATGTAACCATGCGAAGCAATCTCATTCAGGAATTTGTAATGCTCAAAGGGAGAATTGTTGCAGGCACCATTACCCCACACCAACACAGGCAGTGCTTTCTTCTCGTTGAAAGCCGACAAATCCTGCGGCACGAAAATCGTGTGAGCCTCCAGTGTCGGCTCCTCCTTCATGACAGCCTTGTAAGGACCGGTTCCGCCCTCCTCCACCACACGTGAAGCAGGCTTCTCGTCCATCGTTGTAAAACTCATGCTGACGGCACCCACTGCCATCAAAGCCGTTGCAGCAAATGCTGCGGAAAGAAAACTTTTTACTTTCATCTTTATATAAGTTTAGAGTTGAGAGTTTAGAGCCCCCTCCGACTCCCCCAAGGGGGAGAGAGGAGTTAAAGTCAAGGTTATTTTACCTTCCAAATCTTCAGGCAAATAAAGCCCTGTTCACCGCCCATGCTGGGTTGGCACACAAAGATGGCATTGTTCAGCCATGCATACTTGCTGTCCTGTGGAGCCTCAAACTGAGGGGCAGTACGGAAATAGAACTGGTTGTTGCCATTCTCATCCTTGCCCGTGTAAATCAAGCCCTTGTTGCGTATATGAATGTTCACACCATCATCCGTCTTGATGCTGTAGATAGCCTCCACTTCCGTGCGACCATGCTCATTGTCCTGCAACTGATAGTCAGCACCGCCCGGAAGGATGGTGCCCTTCATCTTGGGACCCTCAAACGTGCCCCCAACAATCGGGATGACAAAACGATTGCCATGCGAAGTCTGTCCCACCTGATAAGCACCTTCACACTTCACTTTTAGTTCCACGACATATTCCAATGCCGGACCTTCATTCTGTGCTTTCATTCCCATGAAGAAAGCCAAAAGACACAATGCTGTTAAAATTTTTTTCATTTTCTTATCTTTTAATAATAGGTTTAGTAAAAATCACGGCAAAGATAAAAAGAATCTTCGAGATGAAACACCATTAAGGGATAAAAAAATGAAAAGACCACATAAATCACCTGAAATCCACGAAAATCACATTTACCAAAAGAATTTTAATTGTACGTGAGTTCGGTGTAAGAATTACGCCTTCGGCGGCTTGAAAAAAATAAGAAAAAACAAAAGAAAATAAGAAAAAATAAAGGATGTGGTTCCCATGCGACCTAACGCAATATGGGTCAAAAACAGAGAACTGAATAAAAGTAGTAAACCTAATTAGTTAATCGCATCCAATTCTGTCAACTAATTTTAGGAATAGTCACTTTTATATCAACTTTTATGCCTATATTTGCATCAGAATTTAAGATATTAAACATGGATAAGAAGAAATTAAACCGCCTAAAACTAGTATTAGTTGAAAAAGACAAGACTGGTGTATGGCTTGCTGAACAATTGGGAGTGACTGCTGTGACGGTATCTAAGTGGTGTAGCAACATCACTCAACCTGCTCTACCCACGCTTGATAAGATAGCGGAACTGTTGGAGTGCGAATTAAGAGATTTGATAATAGAATAAAACAAGATAATTTAAGTTTCGGATGTTCCAAACGCTTCATTTTCAACAACGAATAAAACGAATCATTCTAATTTACCATGCGGCGAGAAGATGTATTTCCCTAATGCCGCAAGCGGCTACGAATGAAATCGAATGGCTACACTCAGCATTCGTTTTTATTCGTTGCACCTTTAGGTGCATTGTGCATTGTATAAATTCGTCATATTCGAAATATTCGTTGTTGAAGAAAGCATCCGAAACTTAAACAAGATAATATATGGAATCTAATCATAGTCAAATGGTCTCTCTTATTTGGAACATTGCAGACGATGTTTTGAGGGACGTTTTTCTTCGTGGGCAGTATAGAGATGTTATATTGCCTATGGTTGTACTTCGCCGTCTTGATGCTCTCCTAGAACCAACAAAAGAAGAGGTTGAGGAGGAAATCAAAGAAAATGGAGGTGCCGATGACATTGTCGGTGAGTTAAGAAAGTTTTGGACATGGGATTAACTATGATAGAGATACGAGAAGCAACAAAGAACCAGGCAGCAGAGATAGCAAGCCTGATAATGATGGCAATGACCGATGATTGCTGCCTCCATTTCTGTGGTGATGGCTATGGGCTGGTGGACTTTCGCAAGATGATGACAATGCTGGTTGAACTGGAAAAATCACAGTACAGCTACAAGAACACCCTGGTCGCCATGGATGGGGATAAGGTGGTCGGAATCTCCATCAGCTACGACGGTGCCCGTCTGCATGAGTTACGTCGGGCTTTCATCGAGGCGGCAAAGAAGTATATCGGCAAGGATCATTCCGCAATGGATGATGAAACACAAGCAGGAGAGCTATATCTTGACTCCTTGGCCGTTCTCCCGGAATATCGCCGCCAGAAAATAGCCAGTCGTTTGCTTAGAGCCACCAAAGACCGTGCTAACAACATGGGGCTGCCCTGTGTCGGACTTCTAGTTGACAAGGACAACCCCACGGGAGAAGCCCTTTATGCCTCTGTTGGTTTCCGATATATGAACGATAACCGATGGGGAGGTCATCCCATGAAACATCTTGTATTATGGCAATGAGCAGCATCCTCCTCTCCATATTCTTGCTGAGCATTGGCGCGAGTTTCATCCAACGCACCACGGGCTTCGGCTTCGGCATCCTCATCCAGTTCTCTACTGTGTTGTGGCATGGAACCTTCCCGCACTTGCCTTCAAACACCTCGCCGAAGATCTCCAAAATCTTCACCACGGTGCGAAGACCGCAGTTCGTGCGAGTGTATATCAGTATGCAGAGCTTGATCACCAGAAGCGAATATCGATGTCCGGAAACAGCGTCGAAAGTAATTCTTTCTGCTCTTTGCTCAAGGTTGCCATCGTGACGTCTTTTTTTTGGCTATAATTACGAATGAAAAAGCAATGCTCTTCATTTTATTTCCTCCAATTCACCTGTCTCAGAATCAATGATAAAACCACGAACCACAATGTCCTTCGGCACAAGCGGATGAGTCTTGATGGTCTCCACGGTCTTTCTTACTGATGTCGGAGTGTCCTTGAATCCCTCCAGCCACTGGTCAAGGTCTATTCCACACTTACGGATAGTATCGAGCGTTTCATCAGTCACTCCCCTTGCTATCATTTCATGGTGGAAGTGATCGTAACTCATGTGACAGGCTCCGCAATGTGAGTGAGCCACCACCATGATTCCCTTTACACCCAACTCATAAATAGCGACAATCAGACTTCGCATGGCAGAGTCGAAAGCAGAGATAACCAAGCCTCCTGCGTTCTTGATAATCTTTGCATCACCGTTCTTCAGTCCGAGTGCAGCAGGAAGCAGTTCGGTAAGTCTGGTATCCATACATGAAAGCACAGCAAGTTTCTTGTCAGGATATTTGTCGGTGATATACTTCTCGTAGCTTCTCTGCTCTACGAAAGTTCTGTTGAAGTCGATAATCTGGTCTATCATATTGGTCTAATCATTACTAATCTGGGGACAAAATTACTCAATTTTCGTCAGAAAATTGCTAAAATAACATATCTTCATTCAAGAATCAAGTGTTTTTATCTGATTTTGTGTAATTTTGTCGGCAAAAACAAGAATAGAAAGATGAAAGTAAAGATTCAAACAATGCTTGGAGACATTATTGTTCGCCTGTATGACGATACTCCCATCCACCGTGATAATTTCTTGAAACTGGCAAAGGAAGGCTATTATGACGGTACTCTTTTCCATCGTGTCATTAAGGATTTTATGATTCAAGGAGGAGACCCAGATTCAAAAAACGCACCTGCAGGAAAGATGCTTGGTGTGGGAGATCCTGGCTATACACTTGAAGCAGAGATTAAGGATGGTCTTTTCCATAAACGTGGAGCTTTGGCTGCTGCAAGACAAGGCGATGAAGTTAATCCGGAGCGTAGAAGCAGCGGTTCTCAGTTCTATATCGTCTGGGGGCAAGTGTATAATGAGGGACAGCTCCGCCAGTTCTCCAAACAGTTGAGGATGCAGAAGGTTCGGTCTGCTTTCAATGAACTTGCAGCAGAACACCGCGCTGAAATTATGCAGATGCGTCGAGACAGGAATCGTGACGGACTTCAGGAACTGCAAGAGAAACTGGTTGCAGAAGCTGAGAAAAAGGTTGGCAAGGCTGGACTGACAGAGGAACAACTGAAGCTATATTCCAGCATCGGCGGTACCCCACATCTTGACGGTCAATACACCGTATTTGGCGAGGTCGAGGAAGGTATTGATGTGGTTGAAATGATACAAGGCACTGCTACTGGACGTGCTGACAGACCAATTGATGATATTGAAATGAGAATGACAGTTATTGAATGATGTGATATGATAGAAATTGGGCTGAAACATACAAGCGAGTTGACGGTCAGTGAATCTGTTTCCGCTATTCAGATGGGTTCTGGTGATATGCCCGTCCTTGCCACACCAGCCATGCTAGCCTTGATGGAGAACGCTGCCATGCTTGCTGTCGCTAATGAACTTGATGAAGGTTGCACTACTGTAGGTGGGCATATTGAATCTTCACATTTGAAACCATCAAAGCTTGGTGATAAGGTATCTGCTACAGCCGAAGTGACCAAGGTTGACGGCAAGAAGATCGAGTTTAAGGTTTCTGCTTTCTCTGGTGATACGCTGCTTGGCGAAGGAACACACCTAAGATTCATAGTTGAAAGAGAACGGTTCATGGCAAAACTTGGATAATATGGACTACAGAAAGATTGGCGACAACTACTAAATTGCACAGGGCGCCTCTTGCAGTCATGTGGGAGTTAGTCCGCCCAATTCTCCCTGTCAAGATTGCGATACCCTATGGCTTCGGCTATGTGATGGCTCTGCACTTGCTCTGCTCCTTCGAGGTCGGCAATGGTACGGCTGACCTTGAGGATGCGGTCGTAGGCACGGGCGGAGAGATTGAATTTCTTCATGGCAGTGCGAAGGAGGGTGAGAGCTGCCTCATCAAGTTGTACATATTTCTGGAGCAGAGAGGTGGTCATTTGGGCATTGCAATACACTCCTTTCACTCCTTTGTAACGTTCCATCTGTATTTGCCGCGCTTTGAGCACCCGTTTGCGGATGGCAGAGGAGGGTTCTCCTTTGGGAGCTTTGGAAATGTCTTCAAAAGGGACACTCTCAACTTCCACCTGCAAGTCAATACGATCCATGAGAGGACCTGATATTTTGTTCATGTAGCGTTGAATCTGAGCAGGGGTGCAGACACACTTTCGGGTGGGATGGTGATGGTAACCGCAAGGACAGGGGTTCATGGAAGCCACAAGCATGAAGGAACATGGGAGGGTGAGGTTGTAGCGGGCACGGGAGACGGTGATGATGCGGTCTTCGAGGGGTTGGCGGAGGGTTTCGAGGACAGCACGATTGAACTCGGGGAGTTCGTCGAGGAAGAGCACACCATTGTGGGCGAGGCAGATTTCGCCAGGCATGAAAGTGTTGCCGCCACCCACAAGTGCCACATCGGACACGGTGTGGTGGGGAGCACGGAAGGGTCGCCGACTGATGAGCGAGTCCTCCTTCTTCAATTTGCCTGCAATGGAGTGTATCTGTGTGGTTTCAAGACTTTCGCCGAGGGTGAGGGGCGGAAGGATGGAGGGGAGACGTTTTGCCATCATGGACTTGCCACAACCCGGACTGCCGACAAGAATGATGTTGTGTCCTCCTGCTGCTGCCACCTCAAAGGCGCGTTTGACGTTCTCCTGACCTTTCACCTCGTCAAAATCGTAGGGGAAGGTGAAGAGTTGGGAGTAAAATTCTTCATGAGTATTTACAATGGTGGGCAGGATGGATGTGGTGCCGCTGAAAAAGCCAACGATTTCGTTCAGATGCTTCACGCCATAGACTTTCAGGTTATTCACCACTGCGGCTTCACGTGCATTCTCTTCAGGCACGAACAGGGCTTCGTACCCCAGTTCCCGTGCCTTGATGGAGATGGGCAACACTCCCTTGACAGGTAGTACTTCGCCACCCAATCCCAACTCACCCACAAACATGAAGCGTTCGGGCTGGTCTATACTCAGGAATTCATAGGAGCAGAGCACACCTATCGCCACCGGGAGGTCGAACCCTGAGCCTTCCTTGCGCATGTCGGCAGGGGCGAGATTGACGACCACCGACTTGAAGGGGGCTTTGTAGCCATTCACTCGCAAGGCTGATTGCACACGTTCCTGGCTTTCCTTGACGGCATTGTCGGGCAAGCCTACGATGGTGAATTTGGCAGTCTGCCCAGCATCGAAGTTATCGACCTCGACGATGACAGGTTGGGCATCCAGTCCCTGAAGGGCTGCACTATGGACTTTGGCAAGCATGGAAGTGGAGGGGCTGGATTATTCTTTTATATCGAGGGTGCCTGTCTGGTCGATGCAGCCATAGAGGTCTGTTTCTTTGTCGCACACGATGGCAAGACCGTCGTGGAAACTGCTGGCTCCGCTATATTGGGGAAGTGCGGCTGCAAGTGCTTTGGGTGTCTCTTCGGTCACTTCGGGTTGTTCTTGTACTGAAGTGTCTGTTGCATTTTTGTTGCCTGAGTTGCAAGATGTTGCAAGCAGGGTGGTGAGCAGAAGTGCTGATGCGGCACCGAATGCCTTCAAGATGTTCTTTTTGTTCATGAGGTTAGGGGTGAGAGGTTAGGGGTGAGAGGAGATATGTTTTTTGATTGCTTCGTTCAGTTCGTTTGCGTCGTCGCCACTCTCTATCACCCGATGGTTTTTGTCGGTGAGGATGTAGAAGGGGAGTGCGTCGATGCCGAGGGTCTTGATGGCGGGCGACTCGAAGCCCTGCCCGTCGCAGTAGTGCTGGAGGGTGGAGGTGGTGGAGTCGGAACGGATGATGTCTTCCCAACGGTAGCGTTCTATGTCGAGCGAGATGGCAGCCATGCGCAGTTTGCCGTTCTCACGCTGCTGGGAGGTGGCATTGCGTGCACGCCACAGGAAATCGGTGCCATTGGGCATCCAGGTAGCCCAGAAGATGATGAGATTGTAGTCTTTGGCTGTCTGCCAGAGTTTTTCTTGCTTGCGGTCTTTTCGGACTAGGGTCACATCGGGGAGGGACCGCCCCGCTTGGCGGCGTTCGGCATTGGCAAGTTCGCGCTCGATGTCGAGCAGGTAGTGGTTGTGGGGGTGTTTGGGACGCAACACTTTCAGCAGGTCTTTAAGTTCGGTGGGGCTCACTTCTTCGTTTTGGGCAAAGTAGTATGCAAAGAGATAGACGGCAACGGGGGAGAGGGGATTGTCCTTGATGTAGGTGCGTGCCGTATTTGTCACTTGAGAAGGATTCTGTGTGTAGGTCTCTTCCCTGAACCTGTTCATCAACTTGTTTTCCTCGTTGCCGTTCACCACATAGTTTCTCAAGTCGTTGGCGGTGGCTTCATACTCAAGGTCTTCGTTGGGTCCGGCAAAGATGACTTGTTCCACTCCATTGGGGAACACAAGGATGTAGGGGGTCACCTCATCGGTTTCCCCCCTATAACGGAACCTGCCTTCCTGCACGGTCAGGGTGTCGAGCCGTGCATGGTCGCCGTTCTGATTGTAGATGTAGAGTTCCCCTGCCTGCATGTCGCGGAACGTTCCCTTCATGCGGAAGGAGTTGCCACCCGGTCCACAAGAGACGAGCAGCAGCAGCAGGCAGAGGCAGAGTGTGTGCTTCATTCTTTGTTGTAATCTGAGAATTCTGCATCGTTAGCGGCTCTCTTTGTCAGCGACGGGTCGAGGGCAATGGCCTTAGCGATGTTGTCTTTCACCCCCGACTTGTCTTCCATGCGGGCAGCAAGGATGGCACGCAGGTAGTAGGTCATGCCGTCAGGGTTCTTGATGTTGCCCAATATCTTGAGGGCATCGGCATAGTCTTGGGAGAGGATGTGGGAGAGGGCGGCACTGTTGTTGGCTGAGTTGGCGAACTTGGCAGATGCCTGACTGTATTTGCCCTGTGCCACATAGAGGTGTCCCGTGGCTTCATCGAAGTTGTTGGCGTTCACGCCCTTGGAGATGAAGAGTTCGGCATCCTGGAACTGTCCGTTCTGGATGGCAAGCATGCCCAAGTTCACATTCGGTTCGGCAGCGTTGGCATTGATGCCCAGAGCCTGACGCAGGTAGGCTTGTGCGGTCTCGGTGTCTCCCCTCCTCATTGCCAACTCGCCAAGGTTGTTGTAGGCGCGGTAGTCGTTGGGGAAGAGCGCTACGGTCTTCTTCAGGATGGACTCTTTCTGCGCATCGCTGGTCGAAAGCGTGTTGGCAGCGTAGATAAGTTCCTCGACGCTGAGATTTGAGGCATCGCCATTCACCAGCTGCATGATGGCATCGTCGCTGCGACCAATCACGTCGTAGTTGATGACCATGCGGGCACGTCGCAACTCAGGCAGCACAGCGTCAGCCAGTTCCTTATAGACCACTGCCACGTTGCGGATTTCACGCTCACGCTGTTCGGGGTCTTGGTACATGGAGAGAACCCGAAGAATAATATCCTTGTCTTGCAGGTTGGACTGCGAGACGAGTGCCTGGAATCCCTCCCAGTCTTCTGCCGTATATTTGGTGTCGACATGGGTGGCAAGTTGGTTCTGCTTCAACTGCTGGTTCACATAAGCCTCCGACACGGCACCACGCTTTTCAGCCAGACGCTCGTTGACAGCATAGGCACCATCGGGAGAGGCATAGGCACTCACCTCGATGTTGTTGAGCACCAGGCTCTGCTCGTCGGTCTTGATATTCTTGAGGGTGGTGATGAAGTCCTGCACCGTCTTGCTGTTCAGTTCGCTACCACGCAGGTTGGCCTGTCCGATGAGGAACTTGACGGCAGCCTCCTGCTTCTGGCTGATGACACGCTGGAAGTTGTCGGGAGCCACACCAAAGTTAGCAGTCTTGGCAGTCTTGGTGATGAGGGCAGGTGTACATTGTGTGCCGTAGCCAATCTTCACGGTCGGCATCTTCACAGTCTTCTTGCCCACCTTGGCATTGAACTGCATCATCAGGTCGCTCTTCTCCATGCCATCGACAAACGGCACCGAGAATCGCATGGTGGCATGACCGCCATTCTTGTAGGAGATGATGGCATTGTTAGCCTCCACCTTCTCACCCTGCAAGGTGAAAGGGTCGCCAGCCGACGCACCCCCATCCCACTTCAGCACAGGGGTACACTCCACCACAGCCTTCTTGTTCATCAACTTGGCAGGCACATTGATGCTGATGGTGGCAGGCACCTCACCAGCCATATACTCCAACGGCGTGGGCGACACGGCAAAGTTGTCCGACACAAACGCTTTCTGCTTACTGCAACCCGTCAGCAGCACCATCACACTCGCTGCCGACATCCATAAAATCTTTTTCATATACTAAAACCTTTTTAATGTTTTTAAGTTTGACTTCGTCGAGCTAAAGGTTCGGAAGTTCCAAACGCTTCATTTTCAACAACGAATAAAACGAATCATTCTAATTTACCATGCGGCGAGAAGATGTATATCCCTAATGCCGCAAGCGGCTACGAATGGAATCGAATGGCTACACTCAGCATTCGTTTTTATTCGTTGCACCTTTAGGTGCATTGTATAAATTCGTCATATTCGTCATATTCGGTGTTGAAGAAAGCATCCGAAACTTTAGCTCGACGAAGTCAAACTTCAATTGAGTTAATGTTTTCTTTCACTACTTACAAATTGCTCGTCATCATTTTCCTGCTCAACCGCCTCACAGGATACCACACCGAAAGGAACCCCACAGCAATCACCGTCACGAATATCAGCAACAAATCCATCCACCGCACACTCACGGGGTAGGCATTGATGATGTAACTGCCCTCGCTGCTGCCAAAGCGAATCAAGCCAAACTCCTGCTGCAGCCAGCAGAGCGTCAACCCGACGAGAATGCCCGTCACCGCCCCCAGCAGACAAATCATCCTTCCTTCAAACATGAAGATGCTCCTGATCTGCCCCTCGTTCGCCCCAAGGTTCCGCAACGTGAGGGCATCCTGATTCTTGTCAATAATCAGCATCGACAATGAGCCAATGATGTTGAAACACGCTATCATCAAGATGAACGTCAAGAAGATGTAAGAAATCAACTTCTCAATCTGCATAATCTTGAACGTGTCCTCCTGCTGTTCATAACGGTCCTTCACCACATAGTCAGCCCCCAGCATCTGCTGCATCCGAGCCTTCACCCTGCCCACATCAGCCCCCCTCCTCAGCTTCATCTCCACAGCCGACACCTCGCCCTGCCGCTCAAACAACCGACGGGCAAAGGCAATGTTCGTAATCACATATTGCGAGTCATACTTGTTCTGCTTCACCATGAACCCCACCTTCGGCGAGTACAATTCCTCCTGATTCAAACTCTCCCGCGGGTCGTTCAAGTCAATGCGCTCCCCCTTGCGAGGAGCATACACCTGCACAGCCTCATCGAAATCGGCAGGCAACCCCAACTGCATCAGCAAGTTCGCCCCCAGAATGCCATAGTCAATCACGTCGGCATGCAACTCAAACACACCCTCCCCCACCAGGATATTGTCAATACCCGTCAACTCCTCGAAGTTATCCTCCACCCCCTTCACCGTCGCCATCACCTGACGGTTGTTAACCATCAGCAACGCCTGGTCCTCCAGCGTCTCGGTCAGCACCTCCACGTCGGCATCCTCCCTCAGTGCCGCCAGCCCCCTCGCATCGGCAGCCATAAACTTCCCCACAGCCGGCACCACCTTCAACTCCGGGTCCATCGCCGTGAAAAGTCCCGCCACCATGTCCTGAAAGCCGTTAAACACCGACAAGATGCACACCAGAGCCGCCGTCGCAATCGCCACACCACACACCGACACCCCCGAAATGAGGTTGATGGCACTGTGCGACTTCTTCGACAACAGGTAACGCTTCGCTATGTAGAACGATACACTCATCCCTTGTTCAGCAGTTCATCAATATGCTCCACATAATCCAAAGAGTCGTCCAGAAAGAACTTCAGTTCAGGAATGATGCGAAGCTGATGCCTTTCCAACTTGCCCAACTCAAAGCGCACCTCCGACGCATGGTCATTGATGTTCTGCAGCACCTCCTGCGCCCTCTCCGAAGGGAAGATGCTCAAATAAGCCTTAGCCACACTCAGGTCAGGGCTCACCCTCACCACACTCACACTCACCAGCAGATTCCTCGTCTGCCTCGTCTGCGCCTGAAAGATATTGCTCAAATCTTTCTGAATCAGACGCGCAATCTTATTTTGTCTTGTTGTTTCCACTTTTCTGTTTACTATTTAATCATTTAGTCATTTACCATTTACCATGTACCATGTACAATTTACCATGCCGCGAGTTGCTCCACTGTTCCCATGTAAACTGTCAACTGCACTTGAGACACTTTAGTTCCGAGTCCACTTGAAAAAGAGCCTTTATGTCCCCTCGCCCCCTCAGAGCCTCTTCTCATTGTTTCACTTTCAAGAAAAGGTTTTACCCCTCCCTGTGGTCTTCCGTCCCCTCGGGACTATTTCAAGCGGACTTAGTTCTTCACCTTCCTGATGATTGTCAGTCCATCCCTCAGCGGCAAAATCACCTTCTCCACACGCTCGTCAGCCGCCACATGGTCGTTAAACACCCGAATGCCTTCCGTCTGTGCATCATGTGCCTGCTCCTCCACCACATGCCCGTCCCACAACGTGTTGTCCGCCAAGATGTAACCGCCCTCATTCAAATGCGCCATCACCATCTCATAATATTCCACATACTTGCGCTTGTCACCATCGACGAACGCCATGTCGAACCGCAAGCCCAACCTCGGCACCACCTCCAGCGCATCGCCAATGTGCATCGTAATCTTGTCAGTCCACGGCGAGTTCCGAAACCAAGGCAACGTGAAGTCCTCCTGCTCATCATTGATTTCCACCGTATGCAGGTGTCCGTCCTCTGGCAATCCCTCCGCAATGCACAAGCCTGAATAACCGCTATATGTACCAATCTCCAGCACCAACTTCGGACGAATCATCCCCACCAACATCTTCAAGAGTCGTCCCTGCAAATGACCACTCGCCATCCGTCCATAAAGCAGATGCAACTGCGTCGCCCGCCACAAACGGTGCAGATAGTCGCTCTCCTTGTCTATGTGAGCAAGGATGTAGTCATCCAGAGACCCTTCCCTCACCCTCCCTACAGGGAGGGAGTGGTTACCTTGCTCATTTTTTTCATTCATAGGCAGTTATCATATTCTTTTGTTTTCTCATATTTCAGATTCCACCCCCTCCCTCATAGGGAAGGTGAGGGGAGGGTCTATAGGGTCTTCAAAGCCTCCACCGCCAACCGATAACTGTCCAGTCCGAAACCGCAAATCACACCTACACAGGCGCAACTAATCATTGACTTGTGGCGAAATTCCTCGCGCTGATGCACATTCGAGATGTGCACCTCCACCACAGGGGTCTTCACTCCACGGATGGCATCCTGCAAGGCGATGCTCGTATGCGTGTAAGCCCCAGCATTCAATACGATGCCGTCCCACGTGAAACCCACCTCATGAATCTTATCAATCAGTTCACCTTCCACGTTCGATTGAAAACACTCCAACTCCACCTCGGGGAACCGTTTCTTCAGTTCCTCAAAGTAGTCCTCGAAGCCACGGCTCCCATAGATGCCAGGCTCCCGTTTGCCCAACAAGTTCAAGTTAGGGCCATTCAAAATCAATATCTTCATTGCTTCAATGATTTTGGGTACAAAGGTACGATTAAGTGAGAGAAAAACCAAATTTATTCACTCATTTCTCATTTTTTCAGAGGTGTTCAGGCGAACACGTTCGGAATCTTTGAGTTTTTCCTTCTTCCACAACCCCTAAATCGACGTGCCCCACGTCGGTGAGTCGACGTGGGGCATGTCGGTTGACCGACGTGGGGCACGTCGATTTTGAGGTACTGAGTCAAAAAAATGTGAAAGGACAAAAAGAAGCCCCTGCGCTTCCAACTTGGGCACCGAACTTCGGAATCAACCTGCGATGCGCTTGGGGAAGGTTGGGGCTATGCTTTTTTGTCTAATGTGGTGGCAAAGTTAGCGTTTTTGTTTTATTTAGTTGTATGTTTGAAGGAAAATATTTAATTTTGCAGCGGATTTTAACATTAATACGACTTTTTATGCGTTTCACAGAACTTGCATACCCCATTTTTGAGCAATCAATAAAAGACTATCATGTAGATGACAATATTGACCAACCTGTCAAAAATCCATACGAGGTTGGATGTATTGAACATGACCTGTATATGAAAAACTGGATTGACACGGTACAATGGCATCTGGAGGACATCATCCGTGACCCTGAAATTGACCCTGTAGCGGCATTGGCATTAAAACGACGCATCGACAAAAGCAATCAGGACAGAACAGATTTGGTGGAGCGGATTGATTCGTGGTTTTGGACGAAGTATAAGGATGTGACGGTGAAGGCTGATGCGACCATCAACACGGAAAGCCCAGCATGGGCTGTAGATAGGTTGTCAATCCTTGCATTGAAGATTTACCACATGAAGGAGCAGGTGGAGCGTGAGGATGCTTCGGCTGAACACAAGGCAACATGCCAGAAGAAACTGGACGTGCTGCTGGAACAACGGAAAGACCTTTCAACTGCGATTGACGAACTCATGGAGGACATCGAGGCGGGCAGGAAATACATGAAGGTGTATCGGCAGATGAAGATGTATAACGATGTGGAGACGAACCCAGTATTATATAAGAAGAAGGAATGAGAATCGGTTTCGACGCCAAGCGTCTATTCAACAACTTCACGGGGTTGGGGAACCACAGTCGTACAACGATTGACATTCTGACGGCTGAGTTTCCCGACAATGAGTATTGGCTCTACACGCCAAAGGTGAGGTTGAACGGAATAACGCTGCCCTATCTAGGCAAGAAAGGTTGCCGGCTGGTGAAACCTGAGGGGGTGATGAGAGGGGCTGCATGGCGGACGTATGGACTGGTGGCGGACATGAAGCGGGATGGCATCGAGGTGTTTCACGGACTGAGCAACGAGATGCCCGTGGGACTGTTCCACTCGGGCATTGCCTCGGTGGTGACTATCCACGATGTGGCGTTTCGCACGTTCCCCGACATGTATCACTGGCACGACCGGAAGATTTACGACATGAAGTGGCAGTATGCCTGCAATCATGCCGACCGCATCATCTGCATCAGCGAGTGTACGAAACGCGATGTGCTGGAGTTTTACAATGTGCCGGAGCGGAAGGTGGAGGTGATTTACCAACCCGTGAATCCTATCTACTATCAGAAACCCATGGAACGTGCCGACCTGCCTCCTTATCTGTTGTATGCAGGCAGTGTGAATTCAAGAAAGAATTTGTTAGGTGTGGTGAAAGCCATGGAACTGATGCCCAAGGATTTGCAATTGCCGCTGGTGGTAGTGGGTGGCGGCGGAAGCTACAAGCAGAAAGTGAAGCAATACATAGCGGAGAAGGGCATGGAAAGCCGTGTAATGTGGCCAGACATGATGGATGCTGACGGGCTGAAACGACTCTACACGAATGCGGAGATGCTGGTCTATCCTTCTTTCTACGAAGGCTTTGGATTGCCAGTGGTGGAGGCTCAATTGTGTGGATGTCCTGTAGTGACAAGCAATGTGAGCAGTTTGCCTGAGGCAGGAGGACCTTTCGCTTTGCAAGCCGACCCCAACAGTCCTGAAGACATCTGCGAAAAGATGACACGATTGCTCACTGACACGGAATTGCGACAGAAAACCATCGAAGGTGGCAGGCAATATGCATCAGAGACCTTTGACCCTCGAAAATTGGCAAGACAGCTGATGGGTGTATATGAAAAACTAAAAAACTAAAAGAGATATGAATTTTCTTGACAGAAATGAATTTAATTTTGAGCCTTCACAGAAAGTGAAGGACGCTATCAAGAACTTTGACCCAAAGGATTTGTGCTTCTATACACGTATCTACGATCAGGGAAAAAAGAGTGTGGTCAGCGTGCGCGTAAGCGAGATTTATGGAGTGCCTGAGGAACAAGTGTTGCTGGCATATGGTGGTGAGGACATCCTAAAGAATTCCATCCACTATTTCCTGACGAAGGGGGACAACAGAAAAATTCTTATCCCAGAGTTTTCATGGTGGTACTACAACAGAGTGGCAAGTGAATGTGACGGTGTGTTTGAGATGTATCCCTTGCATGAGCAGGAGGACACTTTTGCCTATGACGTGAATGAAATCATCGAATACACCAACCGTGTACATCCTCGCATGTTGTTGCTGGCTTCGCCAAATAATCCTACGGGCAACAGCTTGAGCAGCGAGGAAATCGGACGCATTATGGAGAATATCCCTAACGATACGATGGTGCTGGTGGATGAGGCGTACGCGTCGTTCATCACAAGCGATGTTGATTATATTGCCCCCTTGGTGAACAAATATTCCAACCTCATCATTTCACGCACATTGTCGAAGTTCTACGGATTGCCAGGACTTCGCTGTGGTTTTGGTTTCATCGGTAAGGGACACGACCAATTCTTGAGCTATGTGAACAAATATTTAGGCTACAACCGCTTCAGTGAGGCGGTGGCTTTGGCTGCCCTCGACAGCGATGAGCACTACCGTAAGGTGGCTGAACAGATGGATTGGGGACGTCAGCTATACAAGAAGGAGCTGGGCAATCTGCCCGGTTTCAAGGTGTATAAGAGTGTAGCCAACTTCATCCTCATCAAGTATCCTGTTGCCATCAAGGAAGCTTTGCAAAAAGAATTGGCTGCACAGGACTACAAAATCAAGTTTATGGGCGACCCGGGCTTGGAGTCATGCTTACGCATCACACTCGGAAGACCCGAACAGACACAAGTCGTATGTGACACTATCAAAAAAGTCTTCCTCAACTCTAAACTCTAAACTCTAAACTCTAAACTTTAAACTCTAAACTCTCTACATGAAAGCAGTGATTCTTGCAGCAGGTATCGCATCACGTCTGCGCCCCCTCACGAATGACCGTCCTAAGTGTCTGTTGGAAATCGGTGGAAAATGTCTCTTACAACGCTCATTCGACGGACTTATTCAGAACGGAATCACGGAGTTCGTAGTGGTGACGGGCTATCTGCATGAACAAATAGAGGCATTCCTCAACAACCGATACCAGGGGGTGGCCATCACATATATTTATAATGAGCAGTATGCCTCCACCAACAACATCTATTCCCTTTGGTTGGCACGTCCAGAAGTGGAGGGGAAGGAGATGCTGCTGTTGGACAGCGATATTCTCTTCGACCCCCAAATTGTGGCACGTCTCTTAGCTTCCGAGCATCAGGACATACTCGCCCTCAACAATCACCCATTAGGTGAGGAGGAAATGAAGATTGTGCCTGATGGGGAGGGTAAAGTGAAGGAAATCAGCAAGACCTGTGCCATTTCCGATGCAACAGGCGAGTCTATTGGCATCGAAAGAATGTCTGCTTCTTACACCACTGCCTTATATAAAGAACTGAAGGTGATGATGGAGCAGGAGGGGCTGGTCAATATTTTCTACGAACGTGCCTTCGAACGGCTTATTCCACAAGGTCACACTTTCTGGATAGAAGACACCACCGATCTTTTCTCTACCGAACTGGACACGGTGGAGGATTTCAATTCTGCCAAGGAACTCATTCCTGCCGAACTGTATTAACCAGCCCATGCGTGGGGCGATTCCCCTTACATCTGTAAGCCTCAACTCTTAACTCCGAACTCTCATGGCTTCTTACGACATACGTCCACTGCAATTGCGTATCCTCGACATCCTGATGGCCGTGCATCAAGTGTGTGAGGAGCATGGATTGCGGTATTACATCATTGCAGGCACCTTGCTGGGGGCTGTACGGCACAAGGGGTTCATCCCGTGGGACGACGACCTCGACATCGGCATGCCGCGCAAGGATTATGACCTGCTGATGGCTCATGCCAAGGATTGGATGCCTGAGCCTTTCGAGGTGGTGAGTTACGAAACCGACAAGACCTACCCTTTGCCGTTTGCAAAGATTCAAGATGCCAGCACCACGCTGATTGAACGCATGCACCTGAAATATCTGGGAGGCATCTATATTGACGTATTTCCATTGGATGGCATGACTGCCAACCCGATTGTGCAGCGATGGCACTTCGCCAGATATTTCTATCTGAAAAAGGTGCAATATTTCCTCTACCGTGACCCTTACCGGCATGGGCATGGACCTTCTTCATGGATTCCCTTGCTGTGTAGAAAGTTCTACACGTTGGAGGAGGTGCAGGAGAAGATGAAACGAATGCAGAAAGCGTATGACTTTGATGCTTCAGAACTGGTGGTTGACCATGATGATGGAAGAAAGGGCATCATGCCACGCAGCATCTTGGGCACACCCACGCCCATTCTTTTTGAGGGCAGACAGGTGATGGGCGCAGAAAATCCTGATGCTTATCTGTCACAGAAATATGGAGACTACATGACCATTCCACCTGGTTCCAAGCAGAAGCAACACAATTTCCATTTGTTGGATTTGGAGAAGAGTTACCGAGAAGGAGTCCATTGAATGTGGATTCTTTCTCTTTCTTTTCTCAACTTTGACTTCAGTCATTTTTTCTTTTTTCGGCAGCGAACAGATGGGCGCATGGATAAAGCCAAGGTGTTTCCCGTCAGAAAAACAGGAATCAGATACCAATGCTTGGGTGAGAACATTTTCATCACAATGTTCTCAATACGGAACAGTCCTGTCATGAATGGGTGATGGTATTTGCTGTAGCAGTAGATTTTGGAAATGAACCGCTCTTTACGGATGGCTTTCTTGTCTCCACCAGAGGATGCTCCATGGGCGTGCAGGAACCTGACGGTGGGATAAACCACATTCTGATAGCCTGAGCCTTCCAATCGGCGAGCTATGTCGTATTCTTCATGAAAGAGGAAGATGTTCGTGTCAAATCCCCCTATTTCCCAAAACACTTCGGCACGGAACATCATGAAACTGCCATTGATTTCGGACACGACAAAGGGTTCTGTGCGGGTGAGGTCGCTACGCTTGGGATAGCGTTGGGGGAAAAGGTGCTCAAAAATGTCGTCGCCAAACAAGTCACGACGAATGCCGAACTTGTGACGAAAGGCATAGGCGGTGCCGTGGGGGCGGTATTGCTGGGGTGTGATGACACCTGTTTCGGGATGGGTGGAGAGGTGGTTGACCAAGGGGGTGATGCAGTCTTCCACCAATAAGACATCGCTGTTGAGAAAACAAAGGATTTCGCCCTCGGCTTGTTCTGCACCCAACATGTTGCCTAATCCGAACCCCATGTTGAGCTTGCTCCTGACGATGGGGTGACGCCCCTGAACAAGCTGCAGCAGGTGCTCATAGTTCGCCTGCTCACTGTGGTTGTCCACAATGATAATCTCATAGTCCTCCACCCCATGGAACGTTTCTATAGATTGAACGCATTGAGCCGTAATGTCAGGCGTATTGTAATTTAAGATGATGAAAGATACCATGTAATTTACAATTTGACAATGTACTATGTACAATTTAAGTTTGACTTCGTCGAGCTAAAGGTTCGGAAGTGTTTTTCCACAACGGATTGCACGGATTATACGGATTTTTGAGCCTCGGCGGCTCCTGCCATTCGGATTGTTCTGCATCCGGCCATCGTCGCCTCTTGCGACGAAAAATCCGTATAATCCGTGCAATCCGTTGTAAAAATATATCCGAAATTTGAGTAATTTACATTTTGACAATGTACTATGTACAATTTATTTGATGGACAATGGGAATCCGTAGTTTAGGCTTTCTTCTTACGCATCTTATGTTTCAGTTCCCTTCTTCGTTCGAAAGCTTCAAGTTTCTGAATAGCCAATGTTGTTGCCCATTCGGCATCCCATCCCCGCAACTCAGCATACTTGCCGATGAGTTTCTTCAAGGCAGGACGCACATGTGTCAGGCGCATCAGGTTCTTGACACACTCTTCGCGGCTGGGATTCTCCACAAATTTGGAACGATTGATGTCTATGGCCGTGATGTGGTATCCTGTGGGGGATTCCTTGTCTTCCCGATAGAGGAAATTGGAAAGGTTGGTGTCACCATGCAGAAAACCTTTCTCGTGCATGTCAACGAGAAAATGTGCCAAAGCATCGAAAAGGTCATCGTGCTGCTCCCATTCCTCACGCAAGATGCGGGCATCGGGATCGCCACAATAGGTTGTGACGATATAGCCTTGTTTGTACAATCCCCCATGATAACCTTCTATACAAGCAATGGGGTCGGGCGTGCTGATACCCAGTTCCTGCAGTTTCAGAGCATAGGTGTAGGCTCGCTTGGCTTTGCTCGGACGACGGAATGTGTAGTCGAAGCGTTGGTGGAAAAGTGGGGGGTGAAATCGCTTGACGACAATGTTCTCCCCACTCTCCAGTTTGAACACTCTCACCTGATTGCGCGAATCATAAATGAGCACACCCTCCCTGTCGAACTTATGGGGCACTTCATTGACGAACTGCGTCAATGATTCATATTCAGGATTGACTATACTCTTATACGTCATCGGGCAATCGTGATATTGTTCTGTTTGGCAAATTCGCGATAGGGCAATTCCAAATTGATGTAATAGAAGTTATGCTGTATCTGCTTCTCCTTGGGTGGGGGTGTCATGTAGTCGCCATACATTTCGGTCAGATACTGGTGGGCGTCTGACACACCCAAGAACTTCTTGCCCTCGAACTCATATTCCTTGGGCTCTCCGAGTATCTTCTTCGCCACTATGCCACGGAACACGGAGTCGTAGTCTATCACCTGTTCACAGTCGTCAAACTTGTACTGCGTCATCAAACGCTGCACCTTGTCCTGCAACTGCTGGAGGGAATACATCTTGTGGATGAGCAGCGGCCACCATGAACGTGGTCCTTTGCCGTGCTTGAAGGGGTCTCTGCCACGGAAGAAGAGCAGATGGCGCCAGAATTTATACTTTTTCAGGTGCTTGGTCGCCACAGCCTTGTCTGACGGGATGCCGTCGATGGGGAAGATGTCCACATAGATGCCTTCGGGAAAGTTGAAGTCGGGACGTTCCAACACCGTGGTGCTGGAATCTTCCACTTTGGCAAATGGGTAGGGATAGTCGGAACGGTTGTGAGGACCCACCACCTCGAAGGGTGCTGGCATCCATTCGTGGCAGTGTGCCAGCAGAAGGTCGTAGTCGGGACGGGGCATGCAAATGTCCATGTCGTCATCCCAAGGTATGAATCCCTTGTGTCGCACAGCCCCGAGCATGGTTCCTGCCCATAAGTAATAGCGCAGATGGTGCTCACGACACACCTTGTCGATGCATTCGAGCATGGGGACAAGCCTTGCCTGCAAGGTCTTGATGTCGTAGTTGGCAGTATTGATTAGTCGCATAATTCCTTATTTTAAGTTCGCAAGTGCTCAACTTTCTTGTAGTGATCGAATTGAGAGAAGTTATCGACGCTTGTTATGCTGTTGTCCTTCTCGTAGCCAGGTATCGTCGTTGACTTCGTTTACTCCATTTACTTCGTCACTTCCGAAAGTTGAGTTCCTTGTATAATTTCACATAAGCTGCAATGTGCTTCTCGTAACTGAATTCCTTGGCATGGTTCTTCACCTTCTCTATCTGGGTGGCATCAGCATAAAAGCCTGCAAGTCGCTGTTTCACCACCGCTGCCATGTCGTCTGGATGCAGATGCTCCCACACCATGGCGCAATCGCCACAAATCTCGGGCAGGCAGGTGGCTGTGGAAATGAACACAGCCTTGCCGAACTGCATCGCCTCTATGGCTGGCAGTCCAAAACCTTCGCCTACGCTGGGGAAGAGAAATGCCTCGCAATGTCGATAGAGCCACACTTTCTCTTCTGCTGAGATTTTTCCTGTCAAATAGGCATTCTTGGTGGGCAACTGCTCTATGTGTTCACGCACCACCTTTGAATAGGCAAAATGGTCGTCTCCACACACATACAGGTCATGGTCGGGGAAGTGCTTCATCATGTCCACCAGCAGATGGAAGTTCTTTTTGGGACGTATCTGTCCGATGGCAAAGAAGAATGACCTACCTGTGGCAAAAGGCGGTTTGCTTTCGGGCTGTCCGGTGATGTCCTCCACACCATTGTAGATGACCCTGACGGGCTTTCCCTTCAGGTTGAACTGTTCCTCAATCTGTTTCCCCACAAACTTGGAGATACAGGTGACAGCATCTGCCTGATTGATGGCATGCTGCAGAACAATTTTATGCTTCTGCTGACGAATCCAATTCTTTTCGGTGAGGTAGTTCAAGTCGTGAATGGTCAACACAAACTTGCCACACCGCCCACGTCTGCGTTTCAATTGCTGCTGCGTGATGGAATGCCACAAGTCCACCGATGGCAATCCCTTGCTGAAATACTTATGAAACTTACGCCGCACGTGTGTCGTTTCCACCAATGGACCAAAATCCTTCTCATAGGCAGGAGGTAACAGAAAATGAAACTTCAACGCCTCATCTTCCATCTTCGAGTACCATTCAGCGTAATTCTTGGCAATCTGACCAAAACCGCTGGTAGGATTGCCTATATCGCACAAGTCGAGCAAGACCGTTTTCTTTTCCATGCCACAAAGGTAAAGAATAATTGGGAATTAGGAATGAGGAACGAGGAATTATTTGCCAATCAAGGTGTTTTTTTCACAGAAAAGAAACAATTCCTCATTCATCATTCCTCATTCCTCATTATTTTTCACTACCTTTGCCCACATGAATATACTCGTCGTACGATTTCGTCAGATGGGCGATGCCATCCTCGCCACCTCGTTGCTCAACACGCTGCGCCACAACTTTCCCGAGGCACAGATTCATTTTGTGCTGAATGAGAAGATTGCCCCCCTGTTTGAAGGGCATCCTTCCATTGACCGCATCATCACGTTCACCGAAGAGGAGCGCCACCATCTCATTCACTACCTGAAACGCGTGTGGCAAATCGTACACCAAACGCACTATGATGTCATCATCGACATGCGCAGCACTGCCAACACCATGCTGTTTGCACGATTTTCACCCCACACTCCCTATCGCATCGGAGTGAAGAAGGGATACACCCGTTTGGCATTCAACCACATGATTCCACCCTGTGGCAGCAAATCGATGGTGGAGCACGACGTCAGTTTCGCCTCACCCCTCAATGCCATCCAGCCCATCCAACCCGTGAAGGAGTTTACCCTCCACATCACCGACGAAGAGAAGCAGTCGTTTGGCGACTACCTGCAAAAGCAAGGCATCAATCTCTCCAAACCCATTATGCTGGCAAATGTCACTGCCAAACTGGTTTCGAAAGTGTGGGACGAGGACCGCATGGTGTGGGTGCTTGACCAATTCATCAAACAATACCCCGACTTTCAGATTCTTTTCAACTACGCCCCAGGACAAGAGAAAACCAATGCCTTCCGTGTCTATGAGAAATTGGGCAAACCCCAACAAGTGTTCATCGATGTACAGGCACGTTCATCCAGAGAACTGGTGGCGATGGGCTATTTCATGACACTCTTCTTTGGCAACGAAGGTGGCGCACGTCACATCATGCATGCCACAGGATGTCCCTCATTGGTCATCTGCGCCCCTGGCAACAACAAGTCTGTGTGGCTGCCACAAAACAGTGTACCTGCTGAAGGCATTGCCCCTGCCGACCTTGCCAACCCTCAAACATTGGCATCCATGAGCAAGGAGCAACAATACGACCTCATCACCCAAGAACTGGTGTGGGAAAAACTGAAAGATTTCGTGCAACGCTTGCCTTAGAGGGAATCATCTTGCTCATTTTAGGGATTTCCCTACACTTTCATCTTACTGGTATGTTGGGACGTATGACATCCGCTGCACCCTTCTGAAACGAGTGGCTTGACCAAAGGAAGTCAAACCACAACCAAACTAACGAAGATTGGAGAAGAACGTGGGCGAATCGTCCAGTTCAATCACCTCCAAATCCTTTATCTCTTTACCATCAACGACGAAACGCACCAACGTCCGAACCGGTTGCCAGCCCGATCTTCCAGCCGCTCCGGGATTGATGTGCAGAAGATGAAGTTGTAAATCGTTCTCCACTTTCAGCAGATGGGAGTGCCCCGATATGAAGAGTTGAGGAGGATTGGCATAGATTTGGCGGCGAACACTGGCATCATACCTGCCAGGATAGCCGCCAATGTGCTTCATGAGCACATCCACCTCCTCACACTTCCATCTGTACACCTCTGGGAAACGCAACCGCATGTCGCAGTTGTCAATGTTGCCATACACAGCACGAAGAGGAGCCATCGCCTCCAACTTATCCGCCACTTCCATTGACCCGATGTCGCCCGCATGCCATATCTCGTCACACTCCTTCAGGTACTTCTCATAACGTTCGTCCCAATACCCATGTGTGTCAGACAACAAACCTATCTTCTTCATTTTTTTTATTTTTTATTTTGTTCTTTTTCTTTTCCCCACGCCCTTTTGCGACCTTTAATCATTAGCAATCAACATGTTGCAGAAGGTTTAAATCCACATCCCTATATCTCTTATAGGAAATCCCCTACCCTTTGGGGATTTTCAGTTTGATTCACCTGCTAATAGTCCGTAACTTTGCATCGTCATCAGAAAACAAATGACATTCTCTCAAAGACAATAAAACAATAATTAATAACAAACAAAAACATCACTATTATGAAAAAGTTCATCACCATCGCTCTCGCAGCAGTCATCGCAATCAGCGCCAACGCTAAGAAGGTCAACACCGCTGTCTTCAACTCTGTCAAGGTCAACGCACCCGTACACCTCGTCATCGTGCCCAGCAGAGAGTATTCCATCAACGTCACCTCGCAGGAGTCTGGGCTCACATCTGCCATCGCATGGACCATCAAGGACGGAGTCCTCCACATCTCCGCACGAGACCTCGAGGCTCTACAGCAGGCCGACGGCACCGTGGACGTCATCGTGTCCGCTCCACGAGGCGTGGACTACCAGATCGGACAGGACATGCAGCAGGTGTCAAGCAGAAAGCACAAAATCCCATTGTTCAGACGCCACCGCCGCTAACCGACAGCAAAACCCTTTCTATACAACATAATACAAAAAAGGAAGAAGGGATTCCCTACACGGGAGTCTCTTCTTCCATTTTGTTACTCTGCTGGTGCGGGGGCAGGTTCCACTGATGCCTCCTTCTTTTTCATAAAGGTGGCAATCATATTCCTCACCTCATAAGGATGCTGCACAAACTCCACTCTGTGTGCCGTGCCACCACTGCCCACTAGTTCGATGGCACCCGTCTTCAGCATTCGCTCGAAAAACGTCTGGTAGAAGTTCACCGTCTCCACCTTGAAGAGCGGAATTTCCGTCATCTTGATGTCGAAGATACCATCCTTCTGGATGAAGCGGTTGTTGGTGACGGCAAACTCCGTACGGTTGCGGATGAAATAACCGAAACCAATGAGTCCGACACCCACCAGACACACCACCACGCAGAGGCAGAACAGTGCCAGCATGTTGTTGTTGAAGTCATTGTAATGCGTGTAAGCAATGACCACCATACCAGCCACACTCAACAGAATGAGCAGGAAGCCCCATGCCGTGTAGCGAAAATTGTACGACCAGTGCAGTCTTCCCTTAAAGATGACCTTCTCGCCTGGTTCAAGCGTCTTCTCAATAAAGTTTGCCATAATTACTATTACTATTTACTATTTCTTTGTCTCAAACACCAGTGGCACTACAGCCTTGAAGACAATGTTCCGTCCCATGTTGAAGACACCCATCCTTCCAGCCCGTTCTCTGAATTGCGAACCAGCCACATAGCCATCATACTTATTCTTATAGGCATGTGCCATCTTATCCGAGAAACGTGCTATCCTCCACCTGCTTACCACCGTTCTCTGTACGATGGTTTTGTGCTGTCATCGCCATGGCATAGCACAGCACTGACAGGACTACACATCTTGTCTTCATTCTTTTTTCAAATTAAATTAAAAAATGCGTTTTCTTTCTACTATTTATCAAATAAGAGAAGGAGTCGCACGCAAGAAGACAAACCCCCTCTCTCGTTCAACAACACACTGGTTCTCTACACGATGAAGGGCAATATGTATAGGATTCTTTGCTGTAAAGACAACTGCCGCCGCAATCAGGAAAGGCAACGTAAGAAACTGGCACAGCACACAATCAAACGCACAGAACGTCTGACTGCTGATGTGCCCCGCATGTGGCAAATGATGCAAACACTCCTCACAATAATCCTCCTCATCATGCGCTTGAGGGTGTACATGCAGAGACGACAACACAAACATTGGCAGGAACACCGCCAACAACACCCAAGAAGAATAATATCGTTTTGCCGTCTCTTTCATTCTCATATTTGTGCATGCAAAGGTAGTACAAATCGTGTGAAAAACCAAAAGAAAAGTCCTTTTCCTTTGTTTTTCCGAGATGCAGCCTACCTTAGAGTATAGTTCAACGTACGAGTAAGTGAGGACAATACAAAAGAAAAACTTCTTTTTCATTTTTTATTTTTTTTCTTTCTTTTTTTCACGGTACATACCCAAATCCCTACTATCTTATCCGCTAACAATCAAACTCTTGCAGAAGGTTTAAATCCACATCCCTATATCTCTTATAGGAAATCCCCTACCCTTTGGGGATTTTCAGTTTGATTCACCTGCTAATAGTCCGTAACTTTGCATCGTCATCAGAAAACAAATGACATTCTCTCAAAGACAATAAAACAATAATTAATAACAAACAAAAACATCACTATTATGAAAAAGTTCATCACCATCGCTCTCGCAGCAGTCATCGCAATCAGCGCCAACGCTAAGAAGGTCAACACCGCTGTCTTCAACTCTGTCAAGGTCAACGCACCCGTACACCTCGTCATCGTGCCCAGCAGAGAGTATTCCATCAACGTCACCTCGCAGGAGTCTGGGCTCACATCTGCCATCGCATGGACCATCAAGGACGGAGTCCTCCACATCTCCGCACGAGACCTCGAGGCTCTACAGCAGGCCGACGGCACCGTGGACGTCATCGTGTCCGCTCCACGAGGCGTGGACTACCAGATCGGACAGGACATGCAGCAGGTGTCAAGCAGAAAGCACAAAATCCCATTGTTCAGACGCCACCGCCGCTAACCGACAGCAAAACCCTTTCTATACAACATAATACAAAAAAGGAAGAAGGGATTCCCTACACGGGAGTCTCTTCTTCCATTTTATCATTTCCTCTCTCTCCCTTTCCCTCAAGCGACAAAAAGTCAGCGGGTGGCAGGGGCAATGTTTAAGGGAGTTTAAATAGGTGAGGCGAAGGTTTAACGGAGTTTAAAAGGATTGACAAAGTGGCAGTTAGGCATGAAAGTTGCCCTTATGTAAAGCAGAACAGCGAATCAGACGAATGGAACAAAGAAAAGCCAAACGTCTGATGAGCGAACAAGAAAAAATATTAACAACAACTAATAAAAAACTAAGGAGGACAAAACTATGATGCCTACAGTTTATTCAACACGTAATCAGGGATGGATCCCTTCATTGTTTAACGATTTCTTCGATGACAACTGGATGCCAACCATTAAATATCACGGTACGACACCAGCCATCAATGTGTCGGAAGACGAAAAAGAGTACAAAGTGGAAGTGGCTGCTCCTGGCATGACCAAGAACGACTTCAACATCCAGCTCACCAGCGACGGCGACATCGTCATCAGCATGGAGAAGAAGACCGAAAACAAAGAAGGCGACAAGAACGACGACAAGAAGACCTATCTGCGCCGCGAATTCAGCTACAGCAAGTTCGAGCAGAGGTTCTCACTGCCCGAGAACGTAGAGAAGTCGAAAATCACAGCCGGCATGGCCGACGGTGTCTTGACCATCAACATCCCGAAGAAGACCGAGGAAGAGAAGGCCAAAGAGACTCTGCAAATCGAAATCAAGTAACCTTCCTCAACGGGAAAACGAAACGGACACGTCCAACGACGTGCCCGTTTTTTTGCGTCCTTTCCAGGGGGTGTATATCTCAATCGTTATCCATATCTATCGAGGCAATGAAATCATCATAGGCATCACGCCCCTCTTTGAGAGTCCACAGCATCCCCCTCTTCTTCCGGATTCTCATTCAACGTGTCCATATCAACGAACGTCATTTGACTCAACACATCCTGGAAATCCTTGTGCGGATAGAATTGCACCTTCACCTTATACACACTCTTGCCGCTCAACTCCTCGGACGTCTCTGCACTATGTGCATTGAACGTCGGTTTGAGCGTCCCGATGCCTGCAATCTGCACACTGTGACCCAGCATCAGATAACTCCGCAGACGATTCGACATTGCTTCCACAATGCCCTTCACCTGTGCTCCAGACACTCCCTGTGACATGATGCATTCTTTCACGAAATCCTCAAACTTGACAGGCTCATAACTGAATTGCTCCATAACCCAAGCCTCATGCTGCTGATGATCAGGCCCTAATATCTTCCTCTTTCTTTTTCTGTACGGTATAGCCATTGTTCTTTTATTGTTAAGTAACTACACAAAATTATCTTATACAATGATGTCTCTTCTCTTCGCCGCAAGCGGCTTGTTTTTTCGGACAATAATTTCCAATAATTGCCAAAAATTGGTTCCAATAATAATTATTGGATAAAATTATTGGAAATTATTGTCCGAGAAAAATGCGGCTTGCCGCATCATATCAACTATTTTTGTTCACCTACTTATAATGTTAGACATCTTTGCTTCGTCATGCAAAGATACGAAGAGAACCCGACTTCTGCAACACAATCGCCAAAAACTTACACAAACAACCCCAAAATCGACATCGACGACGTCGGTTTGCCGACCTCGACGACATCGACTCACCGACGTCGACGATGTCGATTCAGAGGTTATGGAAGAGGGGCAAAAGAGGTTTCGGAAAAGTGCAAGAGATGAATACGACGGAAGGGGAGTGGGAAAGGTAAAGTGACATGGAAGCATAAGACAATTAGTAAGGAATTCAAGTTTCGGATGTTCCGATGTTTTTTATCTAAACACGAATTTCACGAATGA
>SAMEA3663015__coassemble_234_pt1 | contig 28041 bp, 25 predicted proteins | sample SAMEA3663015__metabat2_low_PE_019 | metagenome-assembled genome bin SAMEA3663015 (sample SAMEA3663015) | pig gut metagenome | biome: pig gut; feature: pig-associated habitat; material: faeces | place: France | collected 2012
GATTCGTTTTATTCGTTGTTGAAAATGAAGCGTTTGGAACTTCCGAAACTTAAATTATATATAAAACTAGACCGCAAGCGGTCGATTGGAAGATTGAGAAGATTAAAAAGATTTAATCCGCTCAATTCGTTCCATCATCCCGCAGGGGTATGTTTTTTATCATAAGTTCCCACGGAACGATGGAACGGATTGAGCGGATTTCTTTCAGCCCCTTTTGGGCTTCCTTGACCAGAATCTGTCTTGATTAAATTCATAGGTTTAGGCACCTTGAATCTCGCGGATGACATCATCTACTATGTACAAATCACCAAAGGTGTATAATAAAGTAGAAGGATCATGAAGCCGCTCATTCGTCTTGGAAGTATAGAATATATCCAGCGCTCTTTCAGGTGAGATGTCAAGACGTTCGGAAAGCAAAGTCACAATACGTCCAATTTTGTTCCACATCAACAAATCACTTAACATAGGCTATTTGACTGTTACTGATTTCTGGAATCGAAGATATTTTTCAACCACTTCCTGTTTGAGGATACAGATTTGATTGTTCGGTCGGTGTTTAGCCAGTTCCCGCAAAGCATTCTCTTCACTGATCTGCCCAGCCTTAAAAGCTTCCACCGTGTCAATGACCCTGTCGTTTGCCACGCCACCTTCAATGATGTCATAGCCTTTCCACACTTTCTTTCCATCACGACAGTCCACAATGAAATGAAGCCATTCAGCGTCATACTTTTCAAACTTCTTATATCGAAATTCGTCGATGGCATGCTCGAAGTCAAAAACATATTCATTGATACGGCCTATAGCATCCATCATGTATCTACTTTTAAGTTCAGCCCAAGTCTTGGCCTGACTCCTAATGTCTGTCACATAGAAGCCCTTACCAAAGTCAAGATAATCACGCCCTACATGCACCAATGGGCTAACAATCTCCTGCACTGCCCCATGATATACTTTTCTCATAACTGTCCCCTTTTCTTTTCTTCCCATACGTCAAGGGCACCAAGCACATCCTCTGTGACATGCTGCCGGCTCTGGGTGTGCAGTCCTTCATAGCATTTCAGTATAAAGCCATCAATTAGTCCGACACGCTTCATTCTCTGATACATCTCTGTTGTGGAGATGTTTCTCTTTCGTGCCGAAGCCTCTATACAAGAAGAAGCAAAAATCATCCTACTTTCTCGTTTGTCCCTTGCCTTGCTTTGTTTTTCCATCAAGATTGTCTTTTAGTTTGAGTGCAAATTTACCGTTTATTCTTGAATCATCAAAGTTTTTCTACAATTATCTATAAAGATTCATTTGACTCAAGATTAACTTCGCTGAACTGAAGTGAACAAAAATTCGCTCAATCCGTTCAATCATCCCGAAGGGATATGTTTTTATCACAAGTTCCTGCGGAACGATGGAACGGATTGGGCGGATTTCTTTAACCCACGTCAGTTCGGGTATAAGAGCACTCACGGTTCGGAAGTCCTTTTATCGGTTCTTGCTGTGCAAGCGCTTCGCGATGACGCGGGCTTTAGAAAAACAAAAAAAATAAAGAATTGACGTTTCGGATGCGTTTTTTTGCCCACAGATTACACAGATGGACACAAATTTTTTTCTCAGACAGATTTTTTCGGATTGCACAGATTTCTGGAGCCTCGATGGCTCCTGCCATGCGGGATGTTCTGCTCATCAGTCATCGTCGCTTGCGACGACAATAATCCGTGCAATTAGATAGAAAGATGTGTAAGAAAAACGCATGACAAGACAGAACATCTGTGTAATCTGCGGGGCGAAAAAACATTCCGAAGTTGAGTTTCTTATTTTCTTTTGTTTTTTCTTGTTTTTTTCAAGCCGCCAAAGACGTAATACTTATATCGAACTCACGTTACATTTAACATGAATGTCCATGTAATGTCCACGAATGACCATGAATTTTGTGGCAATCGCTCCATGCCACCCAAAAAGGGGGCGGAACCGTGCGGTCCCGCCCCCTTTTCATATAGAATTGTTAATTCTGTCGGATTACTTGATTGCAACACCTGCTGCGTTGTACTTCACACCGTTCTTCACGATAACGATCTGGCCGTTGATGAAGTACTTGCCATCCTTAACAGCACCAGCAGTCTCAACATCTGCGATACCAGTGAGAACATCAGTATACTCGCTTTCGCCAACGAAGAGTTTCATCTCTGTAACAGTAGTGGTAGAACCCCAACCGTTTGCCTTGATAGCGTGGAGGTGAGCATAACCGTCCTTCTCAACGATAGCCTTGAGGTTGATGACATAAGTCTTAGAACCGTCACCATTGTCAACAACAGCCTCATACTTGTTCTGACCATAGTCACGTGGGAGCTCAACGCTCAGAGGACCCTGATGGTCATCCTGTGCAGCACGGTTGAAGAGGAGGCGAGGCTCACCTTCAGTAGCAGTGATTGCAAGGTGATCATATGCAGAGAGGTCAGCATAGTTGTACTCATTCACTGTGCCGTCACCATAAGGCATACCAGTAGATGTGCCGACATTATAGTCGCAGCCAGCCTGTGTAGTCTTTTCAGCTGTAGCATCAACTGCAGTCCAAGTGAAGAACATCTCCTTTGTCAGGTCTGTGTCAGCGAGTACAGGAGCATCCTTCTTAAGACCTGCGATAGCGTCAGTGATAGCCTTGGCAGCAGCAGTGAGAGACTCCTTAGTTGGAGCTGGATCAGCAAGAGCAGCCTTACCTGCAGCGATAGCGTCGGTGAGATCCTTCACGCTTGCTTCTGTGCAACCTTCTGTTTCAGCGATTCTACCAGCGTAGCAAGCCTCGTTGAGTGCGAGAGTCTCAGCCCACAGAGTAGTTGCATCTGCTGTAGCTGTAGCTTCCTCGATGGTTGCCTTGTCGTCGTTGACAATCTGAACCTTGATGTTAGAGAATCCATAGGTAGCATCTTTAGCAACTGCAAGATTGAATGCAATAGTGCGCATATCTGCTGGAGCACTCAGATACTTCTGATAGTGAACAATACTACTTTCAGCAGGATCAGGATTGGTAGTAACTGAGCTCATGTTGCCCTTCCACTGACCAGGTTCGCCGTGAGCCTGAATAGCAAGTGTGTTGAGTTCCTCTGCGTAGAGGTCAAACTCGAGGTTGAAGAGTGTGCCCTGTGGCAGAACGTATGGCAGACGAACGAAGAACTGAGCGTCGTAGTCATTGCCACCCACCTGGCCTTCTCCGTCAGTAGGACGTGCTTGAGTATTGATGCCAATTTCACCATAGTCATTCTTCTTGGCAAGAAGCATCTCTGGATTCTCAACGTCGTTGTTCTTCAGAATGAACGCGCTCATGTCGTCAGTAGCAAGGTCACCGTTCGGAACGATATTGTCTGACCAATCCTTTGCTGCATAGTCTGGGGTTATGTCGAACAATTCAACCTTCTCAATGATAATCTTACCGAGGAACTTACGGCTCTGCCAGATAGCGTGTGCGCCGGTGTATTCCTGTGTGCATGGACCGACTCCAAACACAACCTGTCTGTAACCATTTTCTAGAGTCTGAGTATCTGGTGCCTTTACAAGGTTGTTACCCCAAGGACCTACATCAGCACGAATATCACCTTCTCCGTTAATCTTCAAGGTGTAACGAAGAACATATTCCTTACCTTCTGCGAGGGTGAGACCATCGAGCGTGAACATCTGGTTAGCCCATGGGTCACCATCAGTCTTAGTGTTCTCAATTACGAGACCATTTTCAATTGTACGAGTACATCCTTCTGGCATGTCTACAGACCAATAAGGGAAAGATGTTTCCTGCGTCCAATCCTTTTCAGTAACAAGTGTACCCTCAACAGGAACCTCTACCAAGTCACCCCACTCAACAGGAGCGTAGTACTTCTTAATAGAGAGGTCGTCGAACTGGTAAGTGATTGCCTCCTTGCCAACTTTGTCAGAGAGGTTCAGCACATAGTAAGCGATAGGATTGTCCTTACCGTCCTTGCAGTCAGTGTTGAGCACGCGAGTGATTTCAGTCCATTCACCCACCTTGAAGTCAACCTTGTCACCTGCAGGATTGCCGCTCCAACCGTTACCATCAGCACTGCTGTGGAGAGCAGTTGCAACAGAAATCTCCTTAGAAGCCTTCACCTTCATGGTCAACTCAACCTCGCCGCCACGGAGACTTTCAGGAATCTCGAAGAAAATCTGGCTGCCGTGGTCAACCTCGGCATTTGCGTCGGACACAACCTGAACTGCGCCGTCCTTAAATGGTGCAGCTGGGAATACAGTACCGTTCTCATAAGCCTCGTCACCCTTCGTGAAGTCCTTAGCATAAATCTTATTGTTCAGATACCAGTCATCTTTACCCTTGACATACTCGAACGAGAAGTCGTCGAAGTAGTAAGTGATAGGTGCTGCGTCATAAGTAAGGTCAAGGGAGTAGTTCGTCACATCAGTATTAGTGATGGTGAGTTCTGTCTCGATGTCAGTCCACTCGCCAACCTTGATAGTTGCGCCAGTTGCACCAGACTTCCACTGGTTACCAGCATAGTTGCCGTGGAAACCACCACCAGCCTGAATCTCTGTGAGCGTTTCATTAGAAGACTCGGCCTTTGCCTTATACTTAAGAATCACCTTGTCATTCTTGTTGAACTTACCTCCAGCAAGGTCTGCAATCTGCATGAAGAACTGGCTCTCGTAAGATTGAGACTGCTTTGCATTAGAAACAATCTTGATGGCACCGTTGCCTTCACCGTCAACAGCCCAAGGAGCATCTGGGAAGTCAACACCATCTGTGTATGTAGCATTTGGATCTGCATAATCCTTGGCAGCAAAGTTAATCTGGTTGTACCAAGCGTCCTTTTCAGGAACAACAGCAGCAGCCTTCACGAGAGTGAGACGGAAGTTGTCAACTTTGTACCAAGACTCGTCAACACCTTCTGCACCGATAGTAGCCTTACCATCAGTTACTTCGAACTCAACTTCGCCCTCTACGCCAGTTTCCTTGCCAGTAGCATCAATCTGAACGTTCTTGTCATTGGCATTGAGCTGCACCTTTTTACCACCATCCGTGGCGATAACAGCCTGCAATTTGTAAGTACCGTTAGGCAGACCTTCGATAGTTTGACTAATAGCATTACCTGTAGGCCAAATATTGAAGACGTATTTACCATCATTATTAGACATAGTGTAAGTAGCATCGCCATTCTCCTTTGCACCATGGTCTTGACTTGCTGCATAAGTCCAACCATTTGCATTGCCAAGTTCGAAGCTTGGGTTCACAATGGCACCTGTCATGTTAGCACCATCAGCTGTCTGAGCCTTAATAAGAGCAGCAACAGCAGCTTTTGCCTTTTCTAAATCCTCACTGGATTTAGCAGTTTCAGATGTCAAGTTCTTAACAGCATCAGCAAAAGCATCTAATGCCTTTTGGTCAGTCACTAAAGCCTTATACGGTTCAGCTTCTGCAAGCACCTCAGCAACAGCAGCAGAGTAATCAACGATCACCTGCTTGAAAGACCAATAAGTAGGCTCTTCATTTTTAGCAGGAGCAGTATTTGCACCTTGATAAAGACCTGTACCAATGTTCTTCAAAGAAAAACCTTGACCTTCTACATACTGCACATCATACACAGCACCATTTTTGATGTCCTGACCCATTTGAGCACCATTCAGTCCGAGGATGAATGAAACAGAGCCCGTGGTTGGTTGGGAATTCAGGACACCACCCATGCCCCAGCAATTATAATCTGCACCAGCAGGAGTCACCAACTGAAGTAGATAATAACCGCGAATTTCCTCGTCAGCATTGTCAGCAAGACTGACAAGCTTCCATAAATAACCTGAATTTGTAGCCACAAACGCATTTGAATACACGTCGTAACCCAAATTCTGATTGTTGGAGCCAAAAAGTGCTTTTTCTTCAGCCTGATTGACAATCGCAAATGTTTTGCCGTCAAGAGCTGCAACACTTTTAAACTCCTCACCAAGTTGGACAGTTGGTGCAGTAGCAGCATTGGCCACCATCGCAACCACCATTGTCAGGAGAAATGTAAATAATTTTCTCATAATTGGTTTGAATTTAAGTTAATAAAAAAGTTGATTAAAAAATGTTTATAAAAACGTTATTTTGATTTCTTTGTTTCGACTGTTATATATATTAATAATGTGTATTTGTAAGATTAGTAAATTTGATTGGTTGGATGGCTACGGTTTCCTTTTTCCATGTTGACTGACGTCCTTTCAAGAGCGCAGAACAAACCACGTGCCATTTCGGCGGTAAAGTTACGCTTTTAATATTTCATAACATTACAATCATGTAACTTTTTTTTTAGATTTTGATACTTTTTCTTCATTTTTAACAATTTTGAGGCATTTTGGAAACAAAATCGGGTAAAAAAATAAGTTTTTAAAGGAAGGAAGGAATAAAGGAAGAGGGAGGAAGGATAAAGAAAGGGGAGGACACTTCGTCGGCACGGTGCGCGTGACATTTCACGCACCCAGCGCGAAATATTTCGTCCTTACAGCGCGTGTTATTTCGTGCACGAAGGGAGGGAGGAGGGAGGGAAAGCGGGGAAACCGCTTTGCGCAAAGGAGGAGGGCTAAAGGGAGGAGGGCTAAAGGGAGGAGGGAGGGAGGGTGGCGACGGTGAGGATGTAGCCTTTGTCGATGTGCTCTTCGGTGTGAAGCGACACATTATTATATTTAAAGAGGAGATTGGGGAGGTCGTCGTCGATGCCGCGACCTGTGAGTTTGACGATGGCTTCTTTCTGTGTCCAGAGGCGGGTGAAGAGGATTTGGGGGTCGGGAGCGGAGGAGACGAGGGCGAATTCCTCGGGGGAGAGGACATAGCGGGCGAGGGACTCGTTGTAACGGCCGATGCACTCGACGTCGATGCCAACGGGACGGGAGGAAACGACACAGGCGAGGGCGGAACGACAGTGGGAGAGATTGAAATGGAGCCCCCCTCTTATCCCCCCAAGGGGGGAAGAGGGAGGAGAGGAAGGAGACAAAGCAGGGAAACCGCTTTGCGCGAACGAGAGTTCGGGTTTGCCGTGGGCGCCGAGGGAGAAGGAGGGCTGCTGGGTGATGCCGTAGGTTTCGCGGAGGGCTTGGCAAAGGAGGAGGTAGGAGAAGGCGCATTCGAGACGGCCCTGCCGATGCTTGAAGCGGAGGGCTTTTTCGCGTCGCCACGAAGGAAGGGAGGCGATGGCTGCTTCCAACTCTTCCGAGGTGATGGCATCAAGATTGTCTAAAATGAGAAGACCCTCTCCCCTGCCCTCCCCCGTAATGGGGAGGGAGATCGTACTGGATGTTTTCAATGGGCGGACAAGCCGGATGGCTCTCCCCATTATGGGGGAGATGTCCGCAGGACAGAGAGGGTCTTTATAATCTTTCTCCACAGTGTTTGCAGTAGTTGGCTTCGAGGTCGGTTTTTTCGTTGCAGCGGGGACAGCGTCCGTTTTTACCCTTACGCTTGGTCTCGTCAATCATGGTGGCGGATACGATGCCGGTGGGGACGGCGATGATGGTGTAGCCGAGAATCATGACGAGCCCAGAAAGGATGCGACCGATGGTGGTGACGGGGGTGATGTCGCCATAGCCGACGGTGGTGAGGGTAACGATTGCCCAGTAGATGCTGGTCATGATGTCGGTGAACTGTGTGCCGGGCTGCCCTCCTTCGACGATGAACATAAGGGTGCCGAGGATGGTGACGAGGATGAGGACAAAGAGGAAATAGACGAGTATCTTGCGGAGACTCAGACGGATGCTCTGAAGGAGGAGGTGGCCTTCGTTGATGAAGGCGAAGAGTTTGAGCACGCGGAAGATGCGGATGAGCCGGAACACACGCAGGATGAAGAAGTAGCGCGCGGAGGCAAGACAGGGGATGAAGGAGAGGTAGAGCGGGAGGGTCGCCACAAGGTCGATGATGCCAAAGAAACTGAAGGCATAGTCTCTGGGGCGTGGCGAGCAGTAGAGGCGGAGGATGTACTCGATGGTGAAGAAGAAGGTGAGGACATACTCGAGGATGGTGAGCACGTCTTTGAAACGCCCCATGACGGCTGGCTTGGTCTCGATGAATGCCACAAGGAGGCTCAGCACAATAGCCACCATAACGGCGATGTCGAATATTTTACCGGCTCTGGTGTCGGAGTTGAAGACGATGTTGTAGAGGCGCGGTTTGTCTTTGAGGAGTGCAAAAAATCTTTTCATGGGGGCAAAGATACGAAAAAGTTGACAGTTGACAGTTGACAGTTGACAGTTTTTTCTATTCAGAGGACTTTTTATGTAATTGAAGTTTCGAATGCGTTTTTTTTGCCCACAGATTACACAGATGGACACAATTTTTTTCTCAGACAGATTTTTTCGGATTGCACAGATTGTTGGAGCCTTGATGGCTCCTGCCATGCGGGATGTTTTGTTCATCAGTCATCGTCGCTTGCGACGACAATAATCCGTGCAATTAGAGAGAACCTTTAGCCCGACGAAGTCAAATCTGTGTGAGAAAAAAGTTGCCCTCAACTGTCAACTCTCAACTCTCAACTGTCAACTCTCACCGCTTTTGCACATCTTTTTTAGGGGTGTGCATTTATTTTGAGCGATTTTTACACACAAAGTCAAAGTGTGTGTAAAATGCTCATTTTTATGTGTTTTTTATTTGTTCAAACCGCAATTTGTCTGTAATTTTGAACTCGAAAAGCAGCACCTCCTGTGTGGAGTGTGCATTTTTCATGAAGTAAAGAGAAAGAGATATGACCAACACAATGCTTGACAGGTTCCTGAAAAAGTCAACCTTCAATTCTCAAGAAGATTTCGAGAAGAACTTTGAATTTGTGATTCCCGAAAACTTCAATTTTGCCTACGACGTGATGGACGTGTGGGCAGAGGAGACGCCCGACCGCTTGGCGCTGCTATGGTGCAACGACAAAGGGATTGAACGCCGATTCACTTTTGCTGACATCCGCCGCGAATCGAACAAGGTGGCAAGTTACCTGCTTTCATTGGGCATCGGGAAGGGTGACTTCGTGATGCTGATTATGAAACGCCGTTACCAGTTTTGGCTCACGATGTTGGCACTGCACAAGATAGGCGCAGTGGCGATTCCGGCATCGTTCTTGCTGACGAAGAAGGACATTGTGTATCGCGTGAAGGCCGCAGGTGTGAATGCGTTGATTGCCACTGGCGACGAGGAGATCTTGCGCCACGTGAACGAGGCGCATGCCGAGTTTCCCGCACTGAAGCACCGCATCAGCATCGGTCCTGTAGTGCCCGAAGGATGGGATGACTTCAAGGCTGGTGTGAAGGTGGCGCAGGAATACAAGGGCGAGCGTGTGACGAAATCTTCGGATTTCCTGCTCATGTACTTCACTTCAGGCACGAACGGACAGCCCAAGATGGCCATTCATGACCACACTTATCCATTGGGACATATCGGCACGGGGGCGTTCTGGCACAACCTGCACATGGGCAGTTTGCACCTGACGGTGGCTGACACGGGTTGGGCAAAGGCCACATGGGGTAAGATGTATGGGCAGTGGATTGCCGGGGCTACATTGTTTGTGTATGACCACGAGAAGTTCCACGCTTCCGATATTCTGGAGAAGGTGGGACAGTACCGCATCACCAGTTTCTGTGCTCCTCCGACGATTTACCGCTTTATGATTCGTGAGGACTTGAGCCGTTTCGACCTCAGTTCACTGGAGCATGTGACGACGGCTGGCGAGGCGCTGAACTCGGCGGTGTTTGATAAGTTCAAAGAGATTACAGGACTGGAAATCAAGGAGGGTTTCGGACAGAGCGAGACGACTTGTCTGATTGCCACAACTCCTTGGATGAAGACGAAACCCGGGTCGATGGGCAAGCCGATGCCGCAATATGACATCCATCTGCTGACTTCCGAAGGGAAGGAAGCCAAGGTGGGCGAAGAGGGACAGATTGCCATCCGCACGAGTCCGAAAAAGCCTATCGGTCTGTGTTGCGAATACTATCATAATGACGGGGAGACGAAGAGGGGATGGCACGACGGATTCTACTTCACGGGCGACTTGGCGTATAAGGATGAGGATGGTTACTACTGGTTTGTGGGTCGTGCGGATGATGTGATCAAATCATCGGGCTACAGGATTGGGCCATTCGAGGTGGAGAGTGCGCTGATGACCCACCCTGCTGTGGTCGAATGCGCCATCACGGGTGTGCCAGATGATATTCGCGGCATGGTGGTGAAGGCAACGATTGTGCTGGGCAAGGAATGGAAAGATAAGGCAAATGAGGACTTGGTGAAGGAGTTGCAAGACCATGTGAAGAGGACTACTGCACCTTATAAGTACCCTCGTGTGGTGGAGTTTGTGGATGAACTGCCGAAAACTCATTCAGGCAAGATTAGAAGAGTGGAAATTAGGGAGAAGGATGCGAAGAAGACAGAGGGATGAGGGAGACCCATGCGGCAAAACCGCAAGGCACACTGGCAAAGAGAAGAGGCTAAGGTTAAAGTCAAGGTAAAGGTCAAGGTTGAAAGACCGCGTCAGCCTCTCTAAACTCTAAACACTAAACTCTAAACTTTACAAGATGACGGAACAGGAATGGATAGCGAGGGGGAAGGAGGCATACGCCAAGATGGACTGGAAGGTGTGTCTGGATTCGTATGGTGAGGCCATCAAACTGAACCCGAACTCGGAGGCTGTGGAACTGCGGAAGATGACGATGAAAATTGTGGAGTTCTATAATAAGGATCAGTATAATCCATAGACCCTCCCCTGAAGACCCTACCCTTGAAGACCCTCCCCTCACCCTCCCTGTGAGGGAGGGAGTGGTTACCAAGAGGAAAGAGGGGAAGAAGAGGAGGGAAAGGGATAAGAGGACAAAAAAGAGTAAAGGTAAAAAAGATAAATATTAATAATAAGTAGAATCCTCCCCACTAACATTCTACTCTCCCCCACGCCGGGGGAGCGGGGAGGGGGTCTATATGGCAAAAATGAGAGGCGTTATCGTTGTGGATATTGAACGTTGCAAAGGATGTAACCTCTGCACGATAGCATGTCCATTACATCTTGTCAAACTGAGCAGCACCGTCAACCATAAGGGCTACAATTATGCTGAGCAGACGAACTGGGAGCAATGCAACGGTTGCACTAGTTGTGCCATTGTATGCCCTGACGGGTGCATCACGGTTTACAGAAAAAAGGAGGAAAGCGATGGACAATAAGAAAGACATTGTATTGCTGAAAGGCAATGAAGTGATTGCCAAAGCCGCTGTCCGCTACGGCTACGACGGTTTCTTTGGCTATCCTATCACCCCCCAGAGTGAAGTGCTGGAGACACTCGCTGCTGACAAGCCTTGGGAGACGACCGGCATGGTGGTGCTTCAGGCGGAGAGCGAGTTGGCATCTATCAATATGCTGTATGGTGCAGGCTGTACGGGCAAATTGGTGTTCACATCCAGTTCGTCACCAGGCATCGCACTGATGCAGGAGGGACTGAGTTACATGGCAGGTAACGAACTGCCTGGTGTGATTATCAGCGTGGGTCGTGGAGGTCCAGGTCTGGGCACCATTCAACCAGGTCAGGCCGACTACTACCAGGCGGTGTATGGCGGCGGTAACGGTGACTACAACACCATCGTGCTGGCGCCCAACAGTGTGCAGGAGATGTGCGACTGCATGGGCAAGGCTGCCGAACTGACGTTCAAGTGGCGCATGCCTGTCATCGTGCTGTCAGACGGTGTGCTGGGTCAGATGATGGAAAAGGTGGAACTTCCACCCTATCGTCCCCGCCGCACCGACGAGGAGATTGCGAAGCAGTGTCCTTGGGCGACTAACGGCATCGGACTGAAGAACAGAAAGTATAACTTCATGTCCACCTTGGAGTTTGACCCTGCCATGATGGAGGAGCGCAACCAGAAGATGGCTGCCAAGTACCGTCAAGTGGAGGCTGAAGAGGTGGATTATGAACTGTACAAGGTGGATGATGACACGGAATACCTGATTGTGGCTTATGGAATCTCATCACGTATCAGCATGAAAGCCATCGACTTGCTCCGCGAGGCAGGTGTGAAGATTGGCATGCTGCGTCCCAAGACCCTGTGGCCTTTCCCCAACAAAATCATCAGCCAACTCTCCGAGCGCATCAAGAGCATTCTCTGCGTGGAACAGTGTGAGGGTCAGATGATTAACGATGTGCGTCTTGCCACCGAAGGTCAAGCCACCGTGTTCCACTCTGGACGCTCTGGCGGCATGGTGTCCTCGCCGATGGAAATTGTGGAGGACTTCAAGCGCATGGCTCGCGAAAAAATGAGTACAAACTGGCCGAAGGGCTATTGGATGAAGTGAAGCAGCCCCTCCCCTCACCCTCCCTGCGAGGGAGGGAGTAGTTACCAAGAGGAGAGAGGGAAAGAAGAGAAAGAGAATAGTAAAGATAAAAAAGATAAAGTATTAATAAGAAGTAGAATCCTCCCCACTAACATTCTACTCTCCCCCTCACAGGGGGAGCGGGGAGGGGGTCTTTATGACACGCGAAGAACTTATTATACCCGAAAATAGAATCTACGGCAAACCAACGTTGATGAACGAGACGCCGATGCACTACTGCCCTGGTTGCAGCCATGGTGTAGTTCATAAACTGGTGGCTGAAATCATCGAGGAGATGGGCATGGAGGAAGACACCATTGCCATCTGTCCGGTAGGCTGTGCCGTATTTGCCTACCGCTATGTGGATGTCGATTGGATTGAAGCCAGTCACGGACGTGCTCCTGCCTGTGCATCAGCCGTCAAGCGACTCTGGCCCAACAAACTCGTCTTCACCTACCAAGGCGACGGCGACATGGCTTGTATCGGTACGGGTGAAACTATCCATGCCTTGAACCGTGGTGAAAACATTGCCATGATTTTCATCAACAACGCCATCTACGGTATGACAGGCGGCCAGATGGCACCTACCACCCTGATGGGCATGAAGACTGCCACTTGTCCTTATGGCCGTCAGGCTGACCTGCACGGATACCCACTCCACATCACCGACTTGGCTGTGAACCTCGAAGGCACCTGCTACGTGACCCGTCAGGCAGTCAACACGGTGGCGAACATCCGTAAGGCGAAGAAGGCCATCCGTCAGGCATTCGAGAACTCGATGAACAAGCGAGGCACCTCCCTCGTCGAAATTGTCTCCACCTGTGCCTCTGGCTGGAAGATGACTCCCGAACAGGCCAACCAGTGGATGGTGGATAACATGTTCCCCTATTATCCGTTGGGAGACTTGAAGAATACTGCAGAAAAATAGAAGACCCTCCCCTCACCCTCCCTGAAGGGAGGGAGTAGTCACCAAAAGGAGAGAGGGAAAGAGAAAAGAAAAGTATTAATAATATGTGAGTTCGATATAAGAATTACGCCTTCGGCGGCTTGAAAAAAACAAGAAAAAACAAAAGAGCATAAGAAAAAAATAGAGAAAATGAAATGCTTTTTTCTTGTATTTCTTTATTTTTTCTTGTATTTCTAAAGCCGCATCATCGCGAAGCGCTTGCACAGCAAGAACCGGTAAAAAGAACTTCCGCAAGAGAGTTCTCTTATACCGAACTGACGTTAATAAGAAGTAGAATCCTCCCCACTAACATTCTACTCTCCCCCTCGCAGGGGGAGCGGGGAGGGGGTCTGTATGACTGAAGAAATCATCATATCAGGTTTTGGAGGACAGGGCGTCCTCTCGATGGGCAAGATTCTTGCCTACGCTGGCATCATGGAAGGCAAAGAAGTGAGTTGGATGCCGGCATACGGTCCAGAACAGCGCGGTGGTACTGCCAACGTAACTGTCATCGTAAGTGACGAAGTGGTCAGCTCCCCAATCGTCAGTGCCTACGATACAGCCATCGTGCTCAATCAACCTTCGCTGGAGAAGTTCGAGCCACAAGTGAAGCCCGGTGGCACTATCATCTACGATGGACATTCTATCATTCAGCCACCTAAGCGCGATGACATCAACGTCTATCGTATCGATGCCATGGAAGAGGCTGCCCGCACGGGTAACTCGAAGGTGTTCAATATGCTGGTTCTCGGCGGTTTCTTGAAGGTATGCCCCATCGCCACCGTGGAAGACGTGGTGAAGGGTCTCCACAAGGCACTGCCAGAGCGTCACCACAAGCTCATCCCCATGAATGAAGAAGCCATCCGAAGAGGGATGCAACTCATTCAGAAAATGAATTGATAATACATTTTTGAATGAGTTGGGATGGAAGTAGCATTCTGCAAATCAAGGAACGAAGATGAAGCGGAATGCGAACGGACATCGGGGATTATTCAGAAAATGAATTGATCAACAGGTGGATTAAATAGCCTCCGAGGAGACCCGTGAAGGCGATAGATGTATCTACTTTTCTTTCCCTTGTACCAAATGGTGCCCTCGGTCTTGTAGAGGTTGGCAATATTCACCTTGTAGTGAAGGGTTGCACCATGTGCACCAAACACTTTTTCGTACACTTCGTCAAACATTTTCCGTGCCTGACGAGAATTGGCGGTTTCTTGTGCATGCAGACCAAGCACGGACAGCATCAGCATCAAGCCCAGCATCAGTTTTGTCTTCATCATTTTCTTTTATAGAACGAAAAAAGGACTTCTGCAAATCCATTTTTACAGAAGTCCTTTCGTGGTACCCAGAGCCGGGATCGAACCGGCACGGATTGCTCCATTGGTGTTTGAGACCAACGCGTCTACCAATTCCGCCATCTGGGCATTTTTCCTAAATGCGGGTGCAAAGTTATGACTTTTTTTTGATTCAGCAAAAAAAATAAGTAAAAAGTTTTTAGAAAAGAGGAATTAGGAGTGAGGAGTTAGGAGTTGGGAGTTAGGAGTTAGGAGTTGGGAGTTAGGAGTTGGGAGTTAGGAGTTAGGAGTTAGGAGTTAGGAGTGAGGAGTTAGGAATTAGGAGTTGGCTATCCAGTTCGTTTTTTCTTCAGGAACAAGCCGCATGGCAACTCCTAACTCCTAACTCCTAATTCCTCACTCCTCACTCCTAACTCTTACAAAGTCCTGCCTTCAGCGAACGGATAACTGCCGAGTTGAAACCTGCATGATCAAGTTCGTTGAGTCCCTTGATGGTCACGCCACCAGGAGTGGTGACTTTGTCAATGGCCTCTTCGGGATGCCAACCTGTCGCTTTAAGCAAAGAAACGGCTCCCTGCATGGTCTGGAGGGCAATCTGCTTAGCCTGCTGCGGATAGAACCCCATCTCACAACCGCCTTCCATCTGGGCACGGATGTAGCGCATCACGTAGGCAATACCGCACGATGCCATCATCATGCCTGGACCGACAAGATTCTCGCCCACCACAAGCGTGTCGCCATCGATAGCATAAAGGTCTTCCACCGCTTTCAGGTTCTCGTCAGTTACACTCGGAGACTTGGCAATGAAACTCATGCTGGCACCAAACTCTGCCGCAATGTTGGGAATAACATAGAAGAACTGACCTTCCTCACCCAACTCCTCAGCCAGCATACCTGTGGTGAAGTTGGCAGCATCAGACACGACAATTTGCTTCTCAAGGTTAAGCACATGCTTCACCTCTGCCAACACCATCTTCATGAGCCAGGGTTTCACAACGAGCACTATTATGTCGGCATCCTTCACTGCCTCCACATTGTCGGTTGTGACGTTAAGTGCAGGGTATTCCTTCTTGAACTGGGCAAGAAGTGCCTCATTCTTGTCTGCAACGGTGATATTGTCAACCTTTCCACTTTTTGCCCACCCTTTGATGAGCGCGCCGCCCATATTGCCAGCGCCAATGACAGTAAGTTTCATTTTTCTTGTGTTCGTTTCGATTAAATTATGTAACTTTGCACAAAGTTACGACAAAGCGAGCGAACAACCAAATTTATTTGAGTTTTTCCGAGCAAAAGCAACTTGCACAGAGTGAAAGTCACGACTTACTCTTTTTCCCACAAAATAAATGGGGTTTTTTCTCGTTTATTAAGTTGATGAAAACAATACATTGTTATATAATAGGGTGTTTGTGGGCATTCATGATGCTTCTTCCCTCCCCTTCTGGTGTGGCATATGCCCAGAAGCGGAAGGTGATGAATCGTCCCTATGTGGATCAGCGCCTGTTCCACTATGGTTTCCTTGTCGGCATGCACCTGCAGGACATTGAACTGGAGCAGAACGGTTTTATCAATGAGGCTGGTGACCAGTGGTTTGCCGAAACACCTAACTACGAGCCAGGCTTTTCAGTCGGCATTTTGGGCGAGTTTTATCTGACAAAAAATCTCAGTCTGCGCATCATTCCCACCATGCACTTCGGTACAAAGAACCTCACGTTCCGCAACGAAAAGAATAGTGACAAGCAGTTCCAGACCATCAAATCGACTTACGTCACGATACCTGTTGATATAAAGTTTGCGGCAGAACGTTTCAACAACTATCGTCCCTACATGATGGCAGGTATCACCCCTGCACTCGACCTCACGGTGAAGAAGCAAAAGCAATACCTGCTCCGACAGACCGACCTTTATCTGGAAGCGGGCATCGGTTGTGACTTCTACCTTCCCTTCTTCAAGTTCATTCCCGAGGTGAAGTTCATGTACGGACTTTCCAATGTCTTCAACAAGAACCGCCCCGACATCAGAGACGAAGCCGACCTCATTTTCACACAATCAGTCAACAGTGCCAAAAGCAAGATGATTGTCTTCACCTTCTATTTTGAATGATTCATGCCCACTAAATGCTTAACGAACATGGAAAATGAGAAATCGCGCAGCGCGTGGGCTGCCATGAAATACTCCATCATCATTCCCGTCTATAACCGTCCCGACGAAGTGGATGAACTGCTCGAAAGCCTGACCCGGCAAACGGTCAAAGACTTCGAGGTGGTGGTGGTGGAAGACGGTTCCACCGTGCCCTGCAAGGAGGTGGTGGAGAAATACCGGGCAGTTGATAGTTCACAGTTCACAGTTGACAGTAGCCATGCGGACGAGGAAAAAATCTCCACTCTCAACTGTCAACTCTCAACTCTCAACTCTCAACTCTCAACTATCCAATATCTGACCAAGAAGAACGGAGGCCCTGGCCCTGCCCGCAACTATGGGGTGGAGCACTCGAAGGGTGAGTATGTGATTATCCTCGACAGCGACTGTGTGCTGCCCGAAGGCTATCTGGCTGCCATTGAGAAAGAGTTGGCTGAAAACCCTTGCGATGCCTTCGGAGGTCCCGATGCTGCCCATGAGTCGTTCTCCTCGGTGCAGAAGGCCATCTCCTACAGCATGACCTCCTTCTTCACCACGGGCGGCATTCGTGGGGGCAAAAAGAAGGGGGCGATGGACAAGTTCTATCCACGCTCGTTCAACATGGGCATGCGCCGCGAGGTGTATCTCAAACTGCATGGATTCAGCAAGATGCGCTTCGGCGAGGACATCGATTTCAGCTATCGGATTGTGGAAGCTGGCTACACCTCAAGGCTCTTCCCCGAGGCGTGGGTGTGGCACAAGAGACGGACGGACATGGACAAGTTCTTCAAGCAGGTGTTCAACTCTGGCATCGCCCGCATCAACCTGACCAAGCGGCATCCGGGCACCCTGAAACTGGTGCATCTGCTGCCGATGGTCTTCACCCTCGGTGTGCTGCTGCTCATAGCGGGAGCCGTGTTCTTCCGCCTGTGGGACTACTACGACCAGACCGCCACAGGATTACTCTTGCCCAATGGCGGCTTCATCCCAGCCTATGCCCTCTGCCTCCTGCCTATCGCTCTCTATATGCTGCTCATCTTCGTTGATTCCAGCATCAAGAACAAGAGCGTGGTGATTGGCTTCCTCAGTGTCGAGGCGGCTTTTGTGCAGTTGATGGGCTACGGATTCGGTTTCCTCAAGGCTTGGTGGTTGCGCTGTGTACAGGGGAAAGACGAGTTTACAGCATTTGAAAAGAACTTCTATGATTAGGAAAGACTTCCAACCATTCAACGAAGAACCGGTGCAGAAGGTGAAGGAAGAGGTGGAGGAATCAATCTCTCACACTCCCATCAAGCAGCAAGCGGAAGAAGACCGTCCCCGTGAGAAGCTCATGACAAAAGGAGTGGGCGCACTGACCAATGCCGAGTTGCTTGCCATTCTCATCGGAGGGGGCACCAAGAAGAAGACAGCAGTGGAACTGATGCAAGAGGTGCTGGGCGACTGTGGAAATTCACTCCGCAATCTCAACTATATGACGCTGCAAGACCTCATGCGCTACAACGGCATTGGTGAGGCAAAGGCACTGACCATCCTCGCTGCCGCCGAGATTGGTAAACGACGCATGATGGAGGACTGCCAAGACATTACGCAATTCCGCACAGGTGCCGATGTGTTGAGGTTCATGACACCACACCTGCAGACACTCACCCACGAGAAAAGCTGGGTGCTGTTGCTTAACAACAATGCACGCCTGCTCCATTTCGCCCAACTCAGCACTGGAGGTCTGACCGAAACGACTGTAGATGTGCGGATGCTGCTCAAGAAGGCACTACTGCACGATGCCACCAGTTTCATCCTCGTACACAACCATCCCAGTGGCAACCTGAAACCCAGCCGCTACGACGAGGAACTGACTCAACGGGTGAACCGAGCTGCACAAGCAGTCAACCTGCGCATGATTGACCATGTCATCGTGACAGAAGGGGATTATTACAGCTTTGCCGAGAGCGGAAAGATATAGTTGAGGGTTTAGAGTTTAGGGTTGAGGGTTTAGAGTTTAGAGTTTAGAGTTTAGGGTTTAGGGTTTAGAGTTTAGAGATTAAAGATATGACAAAATACGAAGTTGAAGAAAAGACCGTCGAATACCTGAAGACGGTGTTCGACCCCGAGATTCCCGTCAATGTATGGGATCTCGGCATGATATATAAAATAGATGTGACCCCCCACATAGTCCCCTCCGACTCCCCCAAGGGGGAGGGAAACCGTCCGGATGGTTCATCCCCCCTTGGGGGGAACGAGGGGGGCTTCGACATCGACATCGACATGACCTTCACAGCCCCCAACTGCCCTGCTGCAGACTTCATCCTTGAAGACATCCAGCAGAAGATTGAAGGCATCCCTGACGTGAAGACCGTGAACGTGAACGTGGTCTTTGAACCCGAATGGAACAAGGACATGATGAGCGAAGAAGCCAAACTCGACTTAGGATTCATGTAAGCCCCCCTCGTTCCCCCCAAGGGGGGGGATGAACCGTCCGGATGGCAACCCCTCCCCCTTGGGGGCGTCGGAGGGGGCTTGGCTTCGAGGTCTAATTACAAAATATAATGCCCAACACCCCGAATGGCGTTCCTCCCCTATGGGGGAGGTTAGAAGGGGGCTAAATATGAAGAATATCTACTTTATCAGCGATGCCCATCTGGGCAGCCGTGCCATCGAGCACCGACGCACCCAGGAACGCCGTCTGGTCAACTTCCTCGACAAAATCAAGGACAAGGCTGAGGCCGTCTATATGCTGGGCGACATGTTCGACTTCTGGTTTGAATACAAGGAGGTGGTGCCTAAGGGCTATACACGCTTTCTTGGCAAAATCAGTGAACTGACTGATTTAGGCGTGGAGGTGCACTACTTCACAGGCAATCATGACATGTGGATGGGTGATTACCTGGAGAAAGAGTGCGGCGTCATTCTTCATCGTCAACCCTGCACCCTCGACATACGAGGAAAGATCTTCTATCTCGCTCATGGCGATGGTCTCTACGAGGAGGGCAAATCCACGCACTTCATGTTCTGGTGCTTCCGCAACAAGACCTTGCAGAAGATGGCACGATGGATTCATCCCCATTGGTTCATGAACTTCGGGCTTAATTGGGCAAAGCACTCTCGCATGAAACGTGCGAATGGCAGCCTTCTGCCAGACGAGGATGGACGTGTGATGACCAAAGACGGCTTCATGAACGACACCAAACTGGTAGGCTATGAAAGTGCCCCCAACAATGGCGAACAGCCCTACCAAGGAGAAGACAAGGAGGGGCTTGTCCTCTTTGCCAAAGATTACCTCAAGAGCCACCCCGAAGTCAACTACTTCATCTTCGGCCATCGCCACATCGAGCTTGACCTCATGCTCAGCCGTGAAGCGCGCCTCCTCATTCTTGGCGAATGGATCACCCTCTTCACCTATGCCGTATGGGATGGTGAGCATTTCTTCATGGACAACTTTATCGAAGGGGAGACGGAACTGTAAACGGATAGATGCCGGTTTCTACTTCATCTTATACAACTTATACTGGAATGTCAGCAGCACATAGTGCGGATTGCCTGAACTGCGGCTTTCGCTTCGTCCTGTGCCAGTTATGTATGCGTTGAAATTGCTTCGTTCCTGCAGAATGTCGCTCCATGTGAGTTTCAGTAAGCCTCTGTAGTCGCGAAGCACCTTATATTCAACACCCATATTCCAAATGAATTCTGTACGGTTCGCATCACTCATCTTGCTTCCTGCCCGTCCAGAGATGTTCAGGTCGGTCTTGAGGGTGAGCCTGTTTCCCAACCAATAATTCAAGATGCTGTGGAGGTTATATGTATGACTCTTTTCAATGGAAGTCATATAGTTGCTTTCGCCCCATTGGTAGCGGTAGTTTCCATTCAGCGTCAGGTCAAAATGCTTGGTGTACAGCACGAATCGGGGCGTTAAGGAAATGGAGTGAACATCCGAAGCGCCCTTTTCACTTTCTGTCGCACCAAGAGCTTGCATGTAGCTTACTGAATGATTATAATTATAGTTGGTATTTACACTCATATTCGCGTGCTTGAAGTCAGTTTGGTAGCTGACATTACCATTCGCCCTCCAGTTTCCGTTGATGTTCTCTGATGTGGAGATTGTTCCTCCTGTCTTTGTGTTATAGATGGATTGAAATGAGATGTCGTTGCGTGAAAAAGAATAGCCGCCACTAAACGACCATCCGCCATTCAAACTGAAATTCAGGTTAAAGTCATGGGATTCAGGCTTCTTGAGGTTCGGGTTGGCTCTCTGGATGTAGAGCGGATTATTGTTTGTGGTAGGATTTACCAGGTTCGAGCCTCCAACCAGACTATTACGATACCGATAGGTCAAGTTGAAAGAATGATTCTGTGAGAATCTATACGAGAGATTGGTAAAGGCATTCAGCGTGGGTGCCTGTTGGGTGGTGTCGGCCATCACTCCGTCCTTGCGTTCGTAGTGGTAAGTGTTACGTGTAGGAGCAAACCTGACGTTTTGACTGAAGCCCAAGCGATTGAAGTGAAAAGAATAGTCGATGCTTATACCATGAGCATCCCACTTTGTGCGTTGGTAGGTGCTGATGCTATCCAATCGCTGGTGGTTGTTTGTCAGGTCGTAATAGACACGTTCTGATGTACTATTGTTGTGTGAGAATTCATAGCTGAAAGTTATGTTCTGGCGGAACTTTTTCGGGCCGAAGGAGAAACCACCACTTGCCGACAAGTCGATGCGTTCCGAATGGTTAGGAGCGATGCTTTCTCGCAGATAGTGCCACACACTGTCGCCATATTGCAGATAATCCGTCTGTTGCCGTTCTGTTGAAGATTGAAACCTGCTGTTGGTGTTCAGATTCATACGAACGTCTATGTGAGCATTTGACTCTCCATCAAAATACGTGTAATAGTTGCTCTGCAAATTGAGCGACTGCTGATGCGAACGACTCGAGGTCTCACTGCTTCTGCGGTTCAGTGTGATGGCAGCCAGCTGTTCCTCTTCCATCAGTTCGTTGTTTTCGCCCACGAACGGATTGCCGTTATAAGTGGCAGCATTCGATTGGCTATACGATTGAGAGTCAATGTAGTTATAGTTCACATTCGCGTTCAAACTACTATAATTGCCTAAGTTTATTGGCGTATTGATACTGAAATCATGGTACGTGCTGTTGTTGTAGTTCTTTGACTGAGATGCTGAAGTCGAATATTGTTCGTATTCAGGCATGAGGGTCGAACTGAAGGATTCCTGGTCGCTTCGTTGGTCAGTATAGGAATACTGGGGGCGATATTGTATATTGGTTTTGCCAAACTTTCTTCTGTAGCTTCCATCAATCCTGTTATTGCTGTTTTTCTTCGAGTTGGCATTGGGCAAGTCGTCCAATTGAACGTTTGCGTTCCACTCTCCCTTGTTGCCCTTCTTCCATTGCATACCTTGCATCTGGAAATGGTAAGTGTTCTTGATGTTCGATGTTCCTATCTCAGGCTTCGTCAACTCCACTTTATTCACCGGACTTTTCGTAATCATATCTGCTACCCAATGCTTTGTTGTGTCCGTACTCAACGTGTCTGCCTGCGTCTTGTACACTCGGAACTGCTTCAAATCCGTATTCTCGATATTCTCCAGCGCGATTTTCATATCATGGGCAAAGAACGATTCCCCATTCAGCCTGATCTCATGAATCACACTGTCCCTATAGGTGAGCTGACCATCTTCATACCGCAATCCTGGCAAACGGCGCACCAGGTTGAGCAACACCGTTCCTCGAGGCATCTCAAAAGCATCCACATTAAACACCGTTGTGTCGCCACTCTCATACATCCGTTTCAACTCTCCGACAATCACGACCTCATCCACACTCATCGGATTGCTTTTCAGTACGATGCTGTCGAGATCTATCGTCCAACTTCCGCCATAACCCTTATTGTTTTCATCAAAGTAGTGATACGCCAGCTTCAGGTCTTGCGTGTATGTTTCATATCCCACATACGACACCTTCATCGCCACTCTGGGCACATCGTTCTTCTTCACACGCTTCTTCAGCACATTCATTCCATGAAGAAAATGCCCGTTCTTATCCGCCACCGCCACCGTCTTCACCGTCGTATCATTCAGGCACACCAACTGGATGTTTGCACTTGGAAGCGGATAAGGCTTGGGATCCATCTCATCTGTACCGTATATGCGACCGGATATGTTTAGCCACAGCTGTTCCCCCACCGTTCGACGCCCATTTTGCTGACCGCCTCCAACAATATACACCTGTGCCTGCATCCCAATCGACATGCAGAGCAGCATAACAATCCATATAGCCTTTTTCTTGTCCATGATACTTTCGCCACCCAATCGTGGTGGAAAATCATCTTTTCACGAGTAATTGGAGTACAAAGTTAGTGGAATTTAGGCGAAAAAAAAAAATAAATCATTCAATTAGATGAACAAAAACAACTTTAAATAGAAATTGGTAATAATTGACGTTTTAATTGGTGATTATTGACGAAGATTGACGTGTGAAGTGACGAAGATTGACGTATGAATTGACGAAGATTGACGTGTGAAGTGACCTATAAGACCTGCCTTTCGTTATCACAAACACATGTATGAAATCATCTCTGTGATGCGTTGCCGTAAAGCACTGAACACTTTAGCGTGAATACTCAACTCACATTAGCGTGAATACTCAACTCACATTAGCGTGAATACTCAACTCACATTAGCGTGAATACTCAACTCACATTAGTGTGAATACTCGTTCCACTTTGGCTTGAATACAACTTTCGGTTTAGCTTGAATACAACTTTCAATTTGGCTTGAATACAAAAAGGAGTATTCAAGCCAAATTGATTAGTGTAATCAAGCTAAGTAAAAAAGTATATTCAAGTATAATACGTTGGAGTTATAGGCACACAGAACTCCTTGATGACGTCATGATGGCTATGGAGCAGACGAAACATGGCAGTGAAGAGATATTTTAGAGGCAAGCAAAGAGGCAAAAGGGAGAATGGAAGGAAAAGGAAGGTGTTTTATGCACTTTATGCAAAAAAATCTTGCATAAAATGCTTGTTATATGCAAAAAATGTGGTAACTTTGCAGCCGATTTGTGAATAATTATACAATTGCATTTACCATTTGACTATTTACAATGTACCATTTGCCATGCGGCGAGGAAGGAATCGGAAATGGTCAAATCGAAAAATAAATGGTAAATTGTAATTTGTCAAATTGGACTACGAGATTTGCTCGCCTGAGTACCTATAAGAATTAATAATCACGAAGAAATAACACGATGACAGCAAGACAATCGAGACTCGACATCATCAAGGCGATTATCCAGACGCAGGAGATTGGCAGTCAGGATGAGTTGGCGCAGGCACTCTCGAAGGAGGGGGTGAACATGACGCAGGCCACCCTGTCGCGTGACCTGAAGTTGCTGAAGGTGGTGAAGGGCTTTTCGCCTAAGGGACGCTCCATCTATATGCTGCCCGAGAATCCATACTACCGACGGGTGAGGGAGCATCGGCAGGAGGGCACGGCCATCAGGAACGGCTTCATGTCGGTGAGGTTTTCGGGACAGTTGGCAGTCATCAAGTGCCGGCCAGGCTATGCCAGCGGACTGGCGAGCGACATCGACAATGCCCATTTCCCCGAAGTCATCGGCACCATCGCAGGCGACGACACCATCTTTCTGGCGTTGGAGGAGGGGTTTAACAAGGACACGCTGGAAGCGAATTTGAGAACAATAGTGCCTGTATATCCAGGCAGCCAATAGGAAGCGAGCCCCCTCCCAACCTCCCCCAAGGGGGAGGGGCTGCCATCCGGATTGTTCATCCCCATAGGGGGGAATGAGAGTGGATATTGCTCCATATATAATATAAGTAAAAAACAAAAAAATATATACGCCCAACACCCCGAATGGCGTTCCTCCCCTTTGGGGGAGGTTAGGAAGGGGCTTTAGTTGTGACTTACGAAGACGGAATCAAGGTGATTGTGGCAGATGCCAGTCACGAGAAATATGTGGATTTGATACTCGACACCATACGCGAAGCGGCAAAGAAGCGTGGGACAGGGATTGCGGAACGCACTCATGAGTATGTGGCAACCAAGATGAAGGAGGGCAAGGCTGTGTTGGCACTTGACCCCAGCAAACAGACGGAACTGGGCGACGCGTTTGTGGGCTTCAGTTACATCGAAACGTGGGGCAACAAGTCGTATGTGACCACGTCGGGACTGATTGTGCATCCCGACTATCAGGGCAGGAACATTGCCAAGCGCATCAAGGACCACACGTTCACGCTGGCTCGTGTGCGTTGGCCTCATGCGAAGATTTTCTCGCTCACGAGCGGCGATGCGGTGATGAAGATGAACACGGCACTGGGTTACGTGCCTGTGAGTTTCAACCAGTTGACGGACGACGATGCTTTTTGGCGCGGTTGCCGTGGCTGTATCAACCATCCCATTCTGGAGATGAAGAACAGGAAATTCTGCATCTGCACGGGCATGTTGTATGACCCGGCACAGCACAAGGGCGAGCCGACGCCAGTGGAAATCTTTCAGGAGATTATGAGGGAGATGGCGAAGAGAGAAAGCCCCCTCCCAACCTCGCACAAGGAGAGCCCCCTCCCAACCTCCCCCAAGGGGGAGGAGTAGCCCTACGGGTTGTTCCTTAACATCTAAGTAGATAAGAAAATAAAAAAGAAATATACGCCCAACACCCCGAATGGCGTTCCTCCCCACTGGGGGAGGTTAGGAGGGGGCTTCTATATGGAAAAGAAAAAAGTGGTCGTTGCTTTCAGCGGCGGTTTGGACACCAGTTACACGGTGATGTATCTGGCCAAAGAGAAAGGTTATGAAGTGCATGCAGCATGCGCCAACACGGGCGGCTTCTCGGCAGAACAGTTGAAGACGAACGAGGAGAACGCCTACAAATTGGGTGCCACGAAGTATGTGACACTCGATGTGACGCAGGAGTATTATGCCAAGTCGCTCAAGTACATGGTGTTTGGCAATGTGCTTCGCAACAACTGCTACCCCATTTCGGTCTCGTCCGAGCGCATCTTCCAAGCATTGGCTATTGCGCGTTATGCCAAAGAGATTGGTGCCAGTGCTATTGCCCACGGCTCCACAGGTGCCGGCAACGACCAGATTCGTTTCGACATGACGTTCCTCGTGATGGCTCCGGGTGTGGAAATCATCACGTTGACGCGCGACGGCAACCTCTCCCGTCAGGAGGAGATTGACTACCTGAACAAGAACGGCTTTGCTGCTGACTTTGCGAAGCTGAAATACTCATACAACGTGGGCATCTGGGGCACTTCCATCTGTGGTGGCGAGATTCTTGACTCCACGCAAGGTCTGCCCGAATCTGCTTACTTGAAGCACCCCACAAAGGAAGGTCCAGAACTCTTGAAGTTGGGCTTCGAGAAAGGTGAACTCTGCTCGGTGAACGGCAAGCGCTACGACGACAAAATCGCTGCCATTCAGGCTGTTGAAGAGATTGGCGCAGCCTACGCCATCGGTCGTGACTGCCACGTGGGCGACACCATTATCGGCATCAAGGGCCGTGTAGGCTTCGAGGCAGCAGCCCCCATGCTCATCATCGGTGCCCACCGTTTCTTGGAGAAATACACCCTGTCGAAGTGGCAGCAGTATTGGAAAGACCAAGTGAGCAACTGGTACGGCATGTTCCTGCATGAGAGCCAGTATCTGGAGCCAGTCATGCCCGACATCGAGGCAATGCTGACTTCTTCACAGCGCAACGTGACAGGTGAGGTGACCCTCGAACTCCGCCCTCTCAGCTTCCAGACAGTGGGTGTCGATTCGCCCAATGACTTGGTGAAGAACAAACTCGGCGAATATGGCGAGACCGCCAAGGCATGGTCATCCGAGGATGCTAAGGGCTTCATCAAGGTGACCTCCACCCCACTGAGAGCGTATTATCTGGCACATCCAAACGAAGAAAGGTAAAAGCCCCCTCCCAGCCTCCCCCAAGGGGGAGGGGTCGCCATGCGGATTGTTCTCCCCCCCTGGGGGGACACGAGGGGGGCTCATCCCAGCCTCCCCCAAGGGGGAGGGGCCGCCATGCGGATTGTCCCCCCCCAGGGGGGACACGAGGGGGGCTCATCCCAACCTTCCCAAGGGGGAGGGGCTGCCATGCGGGATGTTTGCTTATTAGAATCCGAAGAAATGGAAAAGGACTATGAGTATTGTACGGCAGATATCCTTAATTATGATTTGCTGAAAGAGTTTGCCAGTAACAACAGGAAACATCCTACGGAGGCAGAATCCATACTTTGGGATTATCTCAAAAGGAGCGGTGTTGGGGCACCTTTTCGAAGGCAACATATCATAGGGAATTATATCGCAGATTTTGTATGCCTACCAGCACGGCTTGTCATTGAGATTGATGGAGGGTATCATCAGCTTCCACAACAAGAAGTTAATGATGAGGTACGTACAACATGGCTCAACGAACAAGGATTTAATGTGATTCGCTTCACCAACGAAGAAGTGATTGCTAATATCGAATCAGTATTACAAACAATTAAAGAACATTTATGACAAACATTCATAATGCACAAACGACCAACACCCCGAATGGTTCTTCCCCCCTTGGGGGGACACGAGGGGGGCTTAAAGTAGGTATATTAGGTGCGGCTGGTTACACGGGCGGTGAGTTGATTCGCTTGCTGCTGAACCATCCTGAAGTGGAGATTGTGTTTGCCAACTCTGAGTCGAACTCAGGGAATCTCTTCAGCGATGTGCATGAGGGGCTGCTTGGGGAAACAGAGCAATGCTTCACAGCAGAAATGCCTTTTGACAAGGTCGATGTGGTGTTCTTCTGCTTCGGCCACGGCAAGAGCGAGGCGTTCTTGAAGGAGCACTCGATTCCATCCAACGTGAAAATCATCGACTTGGCACAGGACTTCCGCATCAAGGGCAATCACGACTATGTGTATGGCTTGCCAGAGATTCACCGCGAGGAGATTGCGAAGTGCCAGCACTTGGCCAATCCTGGTTGTTTCGCCACTTGCATCCAGTTGGGACTGCTGCCACTGGCACAGGCTGGGTTGCTGACGAAGGACATTGCCGTGAACGCCATCACGGGTTCGACGGGAGCAGGACAGAAGCCAGGAGCAACCACCCATTTCTCGTGGAGAAACAACAACCTCTCGGTCTATAAACTTTTCACCCATCAGCACCTGCACGAGATTTGCCAGACGCTGAACGAACTGAAGCCTGCCACGGCTCCCCATGTGGTCGATACGCTCGATGAAGGCTTTGAGGCTGAGGGCATCACGGTGGATTTCATCCCCTACCGAGGCGACTTCGCCCGAGGCATCTTCTGCACCGAAGTGGTGACGCTGGAGAAGCAGACCCTCATAGCCCCCTCCGACTCCCCCCAGGGGGAGGGAAACCGTCCGG
>SAMEA3663015__coassemble_240_pt1 | contig 27579 bp, 25 predicted proteins | sample SAMEA3663015__metabat2_low_PE_019 | metagenome-assembled genome bin SAMEA3663015 (sample SAMEA3663015) | pig gut metagenome | biome: pig gut; feature: pig-associated habitat; material: faeces | place: France | collected 2012
TTGTTGCTCAGGAACTTATAAATAAAGTTAAATTATAGTGTTGCGGAATTAAGGAGAATGAAAAAGTCCTCCTGAATGATGGAGAAAATTTCATTCTCTCATTCTTTCGTTCTCTATTTGCTTGTGATGTGCAAGAAGCGTGTGATCATGCTGCCCACACTGCGATCCATATTGTCGACATAAGCATCGAGGATGCGGGTCTTGCCATGCAACGGAATGACATCATAGTCTGCGATTGAGGCTGGAATGAGCGTGCTGTGTCCTTCACGCAGCAGGATTTCATCGCCCGTGGTGCGCATACGAATCTTGCAATCACCCTGGATACACATGCTGATGATAAAACTGTCATACTTGATGAGGTTGCGGTGGAAAGTATCCATCATCTCCGTGACACGAACACTGAAATAAGGAGAATCGATGATGCGGTTGGCACGTCCTGCCACATCGTTATATTGTGTACGGTACTCTTCCTCCACATGGAAATTCAAGGCTTGCGATGCCAGTTCCGTATTCAGTTCGCGAGGTTTTCCATCCATGCCCGGGCGGTTGTAGTCGAAGATGCGATAGGTGACATCCGATGACTGCTGCACCTCTGCCAGCAAGATGCCGCCACAGATGGCATGAACCCGCCCTGCAGGCAGATAGAACACATCCCCCGCCTTCACCATGTGTTTTGCCAACACGTCGACAATCGTACCTTCTGCCACCCTCCGCTTGTATTCCTCTGGCGTAATCTCATCCTTGAAACCAGCATAGAGATAACTCCCTGGTTTTGCGTCGATGATGTACCAAATCTCGCTCTTGCCAAACTTCCCATGTTCACGCTTTGCCATTTCATCGTTGGGATGCACTTGAATGCTCAAGTCCTTCTCTGCGTCAATAAACTTAACTAACAGCGGCAATTTCCCTCCATAATTCCTTGCCACCTTCCCGCCAAGGATGCGGGCTGGCGACTGGCTAATCACATGATTGAGGTTTTCGCCTGCATAAGCGCCATTGCTGATGACACTTGTGCTCGAAGGCACCCCACTCACCTCCCAACTTTCGCCAATCGGCTCATCTGAAGACTCCAGACCCTTGTAGGGACGCAGACGCTTACCCCCCCACACAATCGCGTGGAGATTCGGTTCAAAAAGGAATGGATATAATTTCTCCATATTGTGTTTTCTTATGCGTTGCAAAGATAGGAATTTTTACAAGATTAAGGAATTGAAAAAATGAAAAAATGAAGTGACGAATGAAAAAAACAAGAAAGACCCTCAAAAGAACGGATTTTTTCTAGATCGTTTCCAAATTGTTTGGAGCATAATAAGAAAAAAGTTACCTTTGCAATGCAGAAAACCATATTATCAACTCCAAAACTTTTACTACTATGGCCTACAAAATCATTGACGTAGAGGGCATTGGTCCCGTGCATGCAGAGAAGTTGCAAACTGCTGGCATCAAAACCACAGAAGAATATCTGGAAAAGTGCGCCACCCCTGCCGGTCGCAAGGCTTTGGCCGAGGCTACAGACATCAGTCCCAAACTCATCCTCAAATGGGCAAACCACGCTGACCTATTCCGCATCAACGGCATCGCCAGCCAGTTCGCCGAACTGCTCGAAGCAGCCGGTGTGGACACAGTGAAGGAGTTCCGCCACCGCGTGGCAGCTAACCTCCAGCCCAAACTCGTGGAAGTGAACGAGCAGAAGAACCTCTGCAATCGTGTGCCCAGCGTGGCAGAATTGGAGAAGATGATTGCTCAGGCAAAGGAATTGGAACCAGTGCTGAGTTATTAAACCCTAATCGGTCATTAGATTGTTAATGCGCTGACAAATTTTCTTTTTGTCATCTGTTTTTACCGCTTTTCAGTTACAATGGAACCCCCATTGCGCCTTCAAAGCGTCAAAACATCTGCTCAAAAATAGAAGTTGCCATCATCAAAACGCTAATGAACGATTCGGGTTAAAGCAATCACAAAAAAATAAAGGGACGCGCTTGCTAAAGTGCGTTCCCTTTTTTATTTCTACTAAATTAACGTACCCCTCGACTACGGAGCATCGTAGTCGAGGGGTACGACATGTCGAACCCGAGGGGTACGACTTATTTAAAGATGTTCTTCAGAATCTCATTGGTCACCCGTCGAGTGGCAGTGTTGGCTGCAGTCTTGGCTGCAGAGCCGAGGATGGAACCGGACGAGGAACTTTTCTTGGTCGTGGCGGTCTTCTTCTTGGTGGAAGAAGTGTTGCCTGTGATTTTCTTGCCAACGGAAGTGCCCACTTGATGACCTACGCTACCAAGGACGGCTCCGATAAGGGTGCCGAAAATGGTGCGTTTCCACATGCCTGAGGACTTGGCTTTCTCCTTGGCAAGACGCTCTTCTTCCTTACGTTTGCGCTCGGCTTCACGCTCGGCTTCACGACGCTGGCGTTCCTGCTCTTTCTGCAAACGTTCGGCTTCTTTCTCAGCCTCCTTCTGCTGCTTGGCTTCTTCTTGCTGGCGCAGCATCTCGGCAGCCTCGGCATCTTCCTGCTCTTTTTGGGCAATCAATACTTCGTAAGCACTTTCGCGATCATAGTAGTTGGCATAGTCTTTAATATGGTCAGGGGCAGCATTCTGGATGTCGATTCGCTGACCTTCGGTGATGGCACCAATCTGGCTGAGCGGGAAGAGAATCTTGGCACATTGTACAATGGTGGGCGCACCTTTCTCATCGAGCACGGAGACAAGCGCTTCGCCCGTACCAAGTTCCATGATGGCTTGTTCAGTGCTGAAATCAGGGTTGGCACGGAAGGATTGAGCCGCCACACGCACCGCTTTCTGGTCTTTCGGAGTATAAGCACGAAGAGCGTGTTGGATGCGGTTACCCAACTGTCCCAAGATGTCATCTGGAATATCGGAAGGTGATTGAGTGATGAAATAAATGCCCACTCCCTTGGAACGGATAAGTCGGATGACCTGTTCCAACTTATCGACCATCGCTTTGGAGGTACCATCGAAGAGCATGTGAGCCTCATCGAAGAAGAATACAAGCTTAGGCAGTTCCTGGTCACCAACCTCAGGCAGAGTGGCATAGAGTTCTGTCATGAGCCAAAGAAGGAACGTGGAGTAGAGTTTGGGATTGAGCATCAGTTTGTCAGCAGCGAGGACATTCATTACACCCATTCCATTCTCCGTATCAATCAAGTCTTCCACATTGAATGCTGGCTCTCCGAAGAATTTGTCGCCCCCCTCACTCTGAATTTCCAACACAGCACGCTGGATGGCTCCGATGCTGGCTGGAGAGATGTTACCATAGACGGTCGTGAAAAGGCTTGTGTTCTGCCCCACAAAGTCGAGCATAAGCCGGAGGTCCTTGAGGTCGATGAGCAGGAGTTCCTTGTCGTCAGCAATGCGGAAGACGATGTTGAGCACACCGCTCTGCACATCGCTCAGCCCCATCAATCGGCTAAGCAATTGAGGCCCCATTGCCGACACGGTGGTGCGCATGGGATAGCCCTGCTCGCCAAATACATCGTAGAATCGCACTGGACAGGCTTTGAACTCAGGGTTGGGGACACCGAACTCATCCTTACGTTTCTCAATGAAGGACGAAAGTTTGCCTGCTTGAGAGATGCCAGAGAGGTCGCCCTTCATGTCTGCCATGAAGCAAGGCACACCTGCCTGACTGAAAGTTTCGGCAAGCACCTGCAACGACACGGTTTTTCCGGTTCCTGTTGCACCGGCAATGAGACCATGACGATTACACATTTTACCCGTCAAATTGATGGAACCATCAGCGCAATGTGCGATATAGAGATTACCGTCTAAATACATATTGGTTGAGAGTTAAGAGTTGAGGGTTTATTTGGTTTGATAGTGAGATAATCCGTTGTTGAGCCATTCGAGGAACTTAGGGATGTCCTCATCGTAGGAATAACTCTTTTCGAGCACATTACCTTCGTTGTCAAGCAGCACATAGAACGGTTGGGCGGTGGCACCGAACTTCATAGACTGGAGGTAACTCCACTTGTCGCCCACGGTGCGAAGTTTGCGCGTGTTGCTGTCGTAGGTGTTTTCGTACTGATAGTCTTTCTTCCCATCTGATGCAGCCACTTTCACGTCAGCAGTCATTCCAATGCTGACCATCGAATTCTCTTCGCCGTCCTTCACGACGATAGGTTCGGGTAGTGGCGTCTTTTCGTCCACATAGAGTTGAATGAGCACATACTTGTTGGTCATGATGTCTGCCACAACCGGATCGGTGAATACTGCGGCTTCCATCTTACGGCAGTTCACACATCCATAACCTGTGAAGTCTATCATGACAGGCATGCGGTGTTCTTTCGCATACTGCATACCCTGCTCATAATCGGTAAACATGGGCTTCACTTCCTGCTCTGGGGCAAGGTTGAAGTCTTGTGTCTTCATCGGAGGAGCAAAGGCGCTGACCGCCTTTAAGGGCGCACCCCAAAGACCTGGAATCATGTAGATGGCAAAAGCGAAGGATATCAATGCCATAAAGAAACGGGGCACTGATGTCTTCGGATGCAACACCACATTGCCTATCTCGTCGTATTCCTCTTCATCGTGCGGGAAACGAATCCAGCCAATAAGATAGGCACCCAACAGGGCTGCAAGGACTATCCAAAGGGAGAGGAACACCTCACGGTCGAGCAGTCCCCATCCGTGAGTCAAGTCTGCCACCGAGAAGAACTTGAGGGCAAACGCCAGTTCGACAAAGCCAAGCGTCACCTTCACCACATTCATCCAGTTTCCACTCTTCGGCACGGAGTTCAGCCACTGAGGGAAGAGGGCGAAAAGTGTGAACGGCAATGCCAGTGCAATGGCGAAGCCAAGCATACCTATGACGGGACCTGCAATGCTGGAAGTAACCACCTGCACAAGGAGGAATCCAATGATGGGACCTGTGCAGGAGAAACTTACCAGCACGAGGGTGAACGCCATCAAGAAAATGCTGAGCAACCCTGTGGTGCTGTTGGCTTTATTGTCAACTGCCGTATTCCATTTGGAGGGTAGTGTTATTTCGAATCCTCCAATAAAGGAGATGCCGAAAATGAGCAGCATGAGGAAGAAGAGGATGTTGAACACTGCATTGGTCGCCAAATCGTTGAGCGCCGAGGCTCCGAAGATCGCTGTTATGACCAGACCAAGTGTCACATAGATGACTATGATGCTGATGCCATAGAGAATGGCGTCGCGGATGCCACGTTTCTTGGCTGCGGCTTTCTCTGCGTCTGACGATTTCTTGGTCGTTCCACGTTTCAGGAAGAAGGAGACGGTCATCGGTATGATGGGCCACACACAAGGAGTGACCAACGCCACAAGACCGCCAAGGAGCCCGAGGAGGAAGATTTGCCACAAGGAGGAATCAGCGGCATTTCCGTTGCCACCTTCCTCAAAAGACGAGAGTTGGTCGATGACAGGTGTCCAAATGGAACCCTCGGAGGATACGGGAGCAGTGACAACATTGCTATCTGAAGACACGGAGTCGGCAGAAGCCGCCACCTCTTCGGCAGGAAGAGCTTTCACCTCCTCGGCAGCAGCAGACTGTTCCTCCGCTTTCGGTGCAGCCGTCTCACCCTTAAAACTGAAATCCACCGATGTGGGAGGCGTGCAGTTCTGGTCGTTGCAAGCACCATACTTCAAATATCCTTCCACCACATACTTTCCTCCCAACAACTTCACTTTTTGGGTAAAGGTGGCTGTTTTCTCAAAATAATAGACATCGGTGCCAAACATCTCCTCATACTTCTTGATGGGCGGGGTGACATGCTTCAACGCGCCTTCCAGTTTGGCTCCTGAAATAGTTTCGATGGTCAAGGTGGTCGGGATAGGACCATCAACCTCCTCTGTACTATACATGTGCCATCCTGGCTGTATGCTCGCTACAAACGTGATGACTGCCTCTGTGGGGGAGGTCTCCTTCAGGGAGGTCTCCACCTTCACGGGTTTCAGATACTGTGCGTGCACCATTGCAAAACAACAAAGTGCCAACACTGCTGATAGTATTTTTCTCATATTTCTTTCTCTGCTTTTTTCTGTTCTCACAATCCATTCTCCTGCAGGTAATGCAGGGCGTCAATCGCTGCATGGCATCCGCTGCCTGCTGCACTGATAGCCTGACGATAGAGGGGGTCTGCCACATCGCCTGCGGCAAATACGCCAGGGATGTTTGTGGCTGTGGTGGGATGCTGCACCTTGATGTAGCCCTGTTCGTCCACCTCCACATCGGGACGGAACACCTCGCTGTTGGGATGATGGCCTATTGCCAAGAAGAATCCGTCGATGGGCAAATCGTAATGACGTTCATTCTCCTTTCCTTTATTTTCGACCAAATGAGCGCCTTCCACACCATTGTCACCAAAGAGACCTTCCGTCTGTGTGTTCCAAAGAATCTCTATGTTCTCTGCATCTTTCACTTTCTGCTGCATGGCATCGCTGGCACGCAACACATCGCGGCGGACAATCAGATAGACTTTCTTGGCGAGGCTCGCCAGATATTGCGCTTCCTCGCAGGCTGTGTCGCCACCGCCTACGACTGCCACCACCTTCTTGCGGTAGAAGAAACCGTCGCACGTGGCACAGGCGGACACGCCCTGCCCTGCATACTTCTTCTCATCGTCCAGCCCAAGATACTTGGCCGAAGCACCTGTTGAGATAATGACTGTGTGCGCCTCCAACACGGTGCCATCGTCGGTCGTCACCTTGTGTGGGGTAGAGCCGTCTTTGGAGAACTCCACCTTTGTCACCATACCGAAACGGATGTCCGTGCCCAGCCTTTCGGCTTGCTTGCGAAGGTCATCCATCAGTTCCTGCCCCGTCGTGCCTTCTGGGTAGCCGGGGAAATTCTCCACTTCGGTGGTCTGAGTCAGTTGTCCCCCGGGCTGCATGCCTTCGTAGAGCACAGGGTTCAACGAACTTCTTGAAGCATAGATCGCTGCCGTGTAACCCGCAGGTCCGCTTCCTACTATCAATGTTTTCAGTGCCATATTGTTACTTTTAATTTTGCTTCAGAATTGTTCAAGTTGCAAAGATAATGAAGAATTAGGAATTAGAAATTAGAAATTAGGAATTATTTGTCATTCGACGTGCGTTTTTTCATCTTCTTTAACTTTAACTCTAAACTCTATACCCTTAACCCTAAACCCTTAACCCTTGGGAGAGTTGGAGGGAGCTCTAAACTTTTTTCGTCATGATTTCCAACACACATCGGTCTGTTTCATCCATTGCATCCTTTCCGATACGGGTGAGATTGCGGATGGAACGGTCCACATCGTCTTCGATAATGCCTTCAACGGAGGTGACGCAGTTGCGCTGCACCGCCAACATGGCAGACAGCACTGCTGTGCTCACGCCCGACGCCAATTTGAGCGCACAGGAAGGTTTTGCCCCATCGCAAATCATGCCTGTCAGATTTGCCACCATGTTCTTAACAGCATAAGTGACCTGATCGTAACCACCACCCATCAGATAGGTGATGCCACAGGCTGAGCCCGTCGATGCCACCACACAACCACAGAGTGCCGAAAGTTTTCCTAAAGACTGTTTGATGTAGATGGCGGTCAAGTGGCTCAACATCAGAGCGCGAGTCAATTCCTCATCGGTATTGTGATTTTCCTCGGCATATTTCACCACCGGCAGGGTTGCACAGATTCCCTGATTACCACTTCCAGAATTAGACATGACAGGGATTGTCGCTCCTGCCATTCGGGCATCGCATGCACATGCCGTTGCCGAGATGATATGGGCAAAAATCGTGTCACCAAAAATACCCTTGCCTAAGGGGCGGGACAGCGTTTTGCCCAACAAATGCCCATAGTTGCCTTTCAGAGACTCCTCTGCCGCCTTTTCATTCAGTTGCTGTGCTTCACGAATAAAAACAATTTCCTCCAAAGGAGCCGTCATGGAGAAGTCGTACACCATCCTCATGTTCAAACAACTGCATTCACATTCCTGTTCATGACCTTCTTCGGTTTTCTTCTCCAGCAATAGGGTATCGTTCCGCTTCACCTTCACAAAGTTCTGATGCCCACCACTAATGACAGCGATGGCTGTATCGGCGCCTGCTTTCACCATCACTTCTATGTACAGTTTCTCCGTGATGTTCTCTTTCAGTCCAATATGGATACAGTTCGCCGCAATCATCGCTTTGCCCCTCTCCACGGCTTCATCTGTCACATCCTTCAGCACTTCCAGTCCATAGACAGACTTCCCGATGAGAGCACCCAATGCCACGGCAATGGGCAAGCCAATCATGCCTGTACCAGGGATGCCCACCCCCATCGCATTCTTGAGGATGTTGGCTGATAACAACACATCGATTTGTTCCGGGCTGGTACCCAAAACCTCAGCAGCCTTAGCCACGCACAATGCCACGGCGATAGGCTCTGTACAACCCACCGCCGGCACCACCTCACTCTTGACTAAGTCTATGATTTGTTCTCGCAAAAATTTTTCCATGTATATGATTCGATGACGTCACTGCATTTGTTGCTTTCATGCCCGTGCCGCAAACCCTCCCAATTGCCAGCACGACAAAATAAGTTTTTCATCTTTAGTTTGTTTGTACTTTTACAAAAATAGCAGACTGCTAATAAAAATGTACAAAGGTAAAACTTTCCAACGGTTTTCACAAGGAATATCATAAAAAAGTGTGCCCTGTCATGTAGATGTGCGAGGAAAAAACTATCTTTGCGACAAAAGCATGAACCACTATGGCTAAAGAAGGACACCCCAAAGGACTCTATCTACTTTTCGTCACTGAAATGGCGGAACGCTTCTCTTATTATGGTATGAGGGCTGTATTCACGCTCTATATGGTGGCTGCACTCTTCACGATGGAGAGTGCCAGTGAGATTTATGGCTACTACACAGGACTGGTGTACCTCACTCCACTGTTGGGAGGCTACATTGCAGACCGATACTGGGGCAATCGGCGAAGCATCATCGTCGGTGGCATGCTGATGGCTTTTGGACAATTCCTCATGTTCCTCAGTGCATCGTTTGTGCAACCAGCCATCAAGGAGGCAGAGGGAATGATTGACCCAACAGTGAACAACCAGTTAGCCATCATCTGTATGATGGGAGGTCTCTTTTTTCTCATCTTGGGCAACGGATTCTTCAAGCCCAACATTTCGACCATGGTGGGAAGCCTGTACCGCCCTGATGACCAACGGAAGGACTCAGCTTTCACAATCTTCTACATGGGCATCAACGTGGGTGCCACATTGGGACCCTTGACCTGCGGCATCTTCGAGGGTGATTACCTGAACCCCATGCGCTTCAAGTGGGCATTCTTATGCGCTTGCATCGCCATGTTGGCATCTACACTCATCTTCTATCTGCTGAAGAACAAATATTTAATGGATTACGAAGGGAATGCTATCGGCACGAGGCCCAAACTGCAAGAAAAAACAGAGAGACAGCAACTCACACGAAAGGAGAAGCAGCACATTGTCGTTATTTTCATCATCGCCGCTTTCGTCATCTTTTTCTGGGCTGCCTACGAACAGGCGGGTGTGTCGCTCACCTATTTTGCTGATCAGCAAACAGACCGGCACATCTTTGGATGGGAAATGCCCACCAGTTATTTCCAGTCCTTCCCAGCCATTTTCGTGGTGCTGCTGGCACCTTTCATGAATCTGGCCTGGGAAGTCTTGAGACGTTTCGGACATGAACCATCATCGGTGATGAAGCAAGCCATCGGACTGGCATTTCTCTCGATAGGCTACATGCTGATTGCATTCGGCGTGAAGGACTTAGATCCGAATGTCAAAGTGAGTATGCTCTGGCTGACGGGGCTGTACTTCATCCACACATTAGGCGAACTGAGCCTTTCCCCCATTGGGCTTTCGTTGGTGAGCAAACTCTCACCCAAGCATCTGGCGAGTCTGATGATGGGTATCTGGTTCATGTCCACCGCAGTAAGCAATATGCTGTCAGGACAATTAGCGACCCTCTACCCCGACGGCAGTAGCAAGAGCCTCTTCGGCATCATTGAAATCGCCTCGCTCCATGACTTCTTCATGATGTTTGTCGTCCTGTCTGGCGTTGCCGCCATCGCCTTGGCATGTATCTCACCATTGCTGAATCGAATGATGAGAGAGTGAGGCTTTGCGAAGAACACAAAACAAGCTGTTAAGAGTAAGAAATCCAAGTTCTTCAGGAGGCTTTTCACTATTTACTTTTCACTTTTCACCCAATTATTTTTCACCCTTCACTGAAAATCCTTACCTTTGCATTCTATTGTTGTACAACTTATATTTTAGATTAACTATATGACAATGACCATCGCTATGCGCCAGCCGCATAGCAAAATGAATTATGCTTTACAGCACCCCGAGAACGAGGGGGGAATGAATGACCGTGTGAAGCGGCTGCACCAGCAGAGCATCGACACGCCCACCACGCTCACCATCGAACGTGCGCTCATCGAGACGGCATTCTATAAGGAGAACTATGGCAAGATGCCCAACTGCATCCTGCGTGCCAAGAATTTCTATGAGATTTGCAAGAAGAAGACCATCTATATCGGTGCGGACGAGCTGATTGTGGGTGAGCGTGGACCTGTGCCTAAGGCGGTGCCCACCTTCCCCGAACTGACGTGCCACTCGGTGGAAGACCTCCACACGCTGGACACCCGTGAGTTGCAGCCCTACCACATCAGCCAGGAAGACATCGACACCTATGCCCGCGAGGTGATTCCCTATTGGGAAGGCCGCACGCAACGAGAGCGCATCTTCAGCCATGTGAGCAAGGAGTGGGAAGAGGCTTATCATGCGGGCGTGTTCACCGAGTTTATGGAACAGCGCGCAGGTGGACATACGGCGATGGACGGCAAGATGTATCGTCGTGGCTTGCTCGATGTGAAGGCACTCATTGCCAAGACCCTCGCCGAACTCGACTTCATCAACGACCCCGAAGCCACCGACAGGCAGCAGGAACTGCAGGCCATGGACATCTCGTGCGACGCCGCCATCCTGTTTGCGGAGCGGCATGCGGAGTTGGCGGAGAAGATGGCAGACGCAGAAAGCAATCCACAGCGGAGAGCAGAACTGCTGAAGATTGCCGATGTGTGCCGTTGGGTTCCGGCCCATGCACCAAGGGATATGCAGGAGGCCATTCAGATGTACTGGTTTGTGCATCTCGGCACCGTGACCGAACTGAACGGATGGGACTGCATGAACCCGGGCCACATTGACCAACACCTCTACCCGTTCTACAAGAAGGGACTGGCCGACGGCACGATGACACGTGAGAAGGCGAAGGAACTGATTTCGTGCTTCTGGATTAAGTTCAACAACCAGCCCGCCCCGCCCAAAGTGGGCATTACGGCTTTGGAGTCGGGCACTTACAACGACTTCACCAACATCAACATAGGCGGCATCGACCGCGAAGGGAAGAATGCCGTGAACGAACTCTCTTACATCATTCTGGAGATTCAGGAAGAACTGCACGAACTGCAACCCGGGCTCTCCATCCATGTGAGCAAGGTCACGCCCGACGAGTTCGTGATGGCTGGCGCCAAGGTGATTCGTCAGGGTCACGGCTACCCCTCCGTCTTCAATCCCGACACCTACACGAAGGAACTGGTGCGGCAGGGCAAGACGCAGGAGGATGCCAACGAAGGCGGCTGTTCGGGCTGCATCGAGGTGGGTGCTTTCGGCAAGGAGGCCTACATCCTCACGGGCTATCTGAACACGCCCAAGATTCTGGAAATCACGCTCAACAACGGCATCGACCCCATGACGGGCAAACGGTTGGGCTTGGAGACGGGCGACCCACGCACGTTCACTTCGTATGAACAACTCTACGAGGCATACCACAAGCAGATGCTCTATTTCGTCAACATGAAACTGGCGGTGAACAACTACATCGAGCGCATGTTCTCGCTCTATGCCCCAGCCACCTTCCTCTCGCTCTTCATCGACGACTGCATCACTCGCGGACGCGACTACTACAGCGGTGGTGCACGATACAACACGACCTACATCCAATGCACGGGCCTCGGCACCATCACCGACTGCCTCGCCACGCTGAAGAAGCATGTGTTTGAGGACAAGAAGTTCACGATGGACGAACTGCTGAAGGCCGTTGCCTCCAACTGGGGCCGCGACGAAAACTGTCAACTCTCAACTGTCAACTCTCAACTGGAGAAGATGCGACAGTTCATCATGAACCGCACTCCTTTCTTTGGCAACGATGATGACTATGCCGACTCCATTGCCGTGAAGGTGTATGACGACCTCGTGAAGGCCATCGAGGGACACCCCAACACCCGTGGCGGCAAGACACAACTGAACATGCTCTCCACCACCTGCCACAACTACTTCGGCTCTGTCTGCGGTGCATCGGTCAATGGCCGTCTGGCTCACTTCGCTATCAGCGACGGCACATCACCTGCTCATGGTGCCGACACGAATGGCCCGACGGCGGTCATCAAGTCATTGGGCAAACTCGACCAGACTAAGTCGGGCGGCACCCTGCTCAACGTGCGCTTCGTGCCTTCGCTCTTGAAGCGCGACGAAGACCTGAAGAAACTCGTCTCGCTCATCCGCGCTTACTTCTCAATGGGAGGACATCACATCCAGTTCAACATCGTCGATACGCAGACCTTGCTCGATGCCCAGCAGCAGCCTGATGACTACAAAGACCTGCTCGTCCGCGTGGCGGGCTACTCCGACTACTTCAACGACATGACGGAGCAGTTGCAGAACGAAATCATCGCACGAACGGAGAACGATGAATTCTGAAAGATGAAGAATATGACACGAGACATTTTCCTTGCTGGTGGCTGCTTCTGGGGCACCGAGCATTACTTCAAGCAGATAGAAGGGGTGGTGAACACCGAGGTGGGTTTTGCCAACGGACATACCGCCGACCCTACATACAAAGAGGTTTATACCGACACGACGGGCTATGCCGAGACCGTGCGCATAGAGTATGACGATGCAGTGGTCGATTTGGAGTTCCTGCTCCAAATGTTCTTCCGGGCAATCGACCCCACGAGTCTGAACAAGCAGGGACACGATGAAGGCACACGCTACCGCACTGGGGTTTATTACACCTCAGAGGACGACCTGCCCGTCATCGAGAAGGTGTTTGCCGAAGAGCAGAAGAAACTGGATGCCCCCATCGCCGTAGAGGTGGAGCCGTTGCTGTGCTTCTATCCCGCCGATGAGTCGCACCAAGACTACCTCGACAAGAATCCTGCTGGTTACTGCCACTTGCCTGTGGAGCTGTTCGAGTTTGCGAGAAACGCAAAAAAGAAACCATAAATTTGTTTATTCCTTCGCAGAGTCGTAACTTTGCAAAGATTTTCAGCAAGAAGGACGTCCATGGCACTGATTTTTGACATCAAGCGCTTTGCCATCAATGATGGGCCTGGCATACGGACAACCCTCTTCATGAAGGGGTGCCCATTACGCTGTGTGTGGTGCCACAACCCAGAAGGATTTGATGAGAAGCCCGTCAAGATGTACACCAAGAAAAAATGCATTGGTTGTAAGACATGCGTGGAAGTATGTCCGCAGAAGAATCTGGTGCTGACGACTGAGGGCATCAAAGACTTGGGACATTGCACCGCTTGCGGCAAATGTACAAACGAGTGCCCCACCCTTGCCTTGGAAATGGCTGGCAAGGAGTGGAAGATGGAAGACTTGATGGCTGAAGTGGAGAAGGAACGACAAGTGATGGAAGAGAGCGGTGGTGGGGTGACGATATGCGGAGGAGAGCCACTGATGCATACAGACTACCTGTGCGAAGTGCTGAACGAGTTGGGCAAAAGAGGCTTTCACCGAACTGTCGATACGACCTTGTTTGCATCACCAGAGAAGGTCAAGAAGGTGGCGGAACGCTGCGAACTCTTCTTGGTGGACTTGAAGTTGATGGACAGTGCAAAGCACCGATTCTACACCCAGGTCGGGAACGAGCAAATACTGTCGAACATCCGACTATTGAGCGAGATTGGACATCCGTTCTGGATTCGTATTCCATTCATTGCGGGAGTGAACGCCGACGAGGAAAACCTGACCGCTTCTGCCGAATTCCTCGCCACATTGCCCACCAAACCCCAAATGGTGAGTCTATTGGTCTATCACGATGTCGGCATCGGCAAGCATGCACGACTGGGCACGACATACAACCCCGACAACATCGAGATGGAAGCCCCTTCGGAGGAGATGCAGCAAAAGGCACTCGACATCATGCAAGCGCACGGGCTGAACACGAAGATTGGAGGGTGACGCAACGATGCGCATCAAAAGGAAAGATTTAACACCTATTATAAAGATATGAGATTAACAATTAAAATTGGCAGCAACGTGTTGACGAGGCAAGATGGATCATTAGATGTGACCCGCATGTCAGCATTGGTTGACCAAATTGCGCAACTACGCAGCCAAGGACATGAAATCATCCTCGTATCTTCCGGTGCTGTGGCAAGCGGAAGGAGCGAACTCAAACACATCCAGCACGATCTTGATTCGGTTGACCAGCGGCAACTCTTTTCAGCCGTAGGACAGGCGAAACTCATCAACCGCTATTTTGAGTTGTTCAGAGAGTACGGCATCCCCGTAGGGCAGGTACTGACCACCAAGGAGAACTTCTCTGACTCCGAACACCGCAAGAATCAGGAGAACTGCATGCGTGTGATGCTGGAGAACCAGGTTTTGCCCATCGTGAACGAGAACGACACCGTGTCGGTGACGGAACTGATGTTCACCGATAACGACGAACTTTCTGGACTTATTGCACGCATGACCCAATCGCAGATGCTCATTATCCTGAGCAACATCGACGGCATCTATACGGGCGACCCAGCCAACCCTGCATCCAAACTCATCCGCACGATTGAACCAGGCAAGAATCTGGACGAATACATCCAAGAGAAAAAATCAAGTGCTGGACGTGGTGGCATGCAGAGCAAATCGAATGTGGCAACACAAACAGCAGTCGCTGGCATCAGCGTCATCATTGCCAACGGAAAGAGAGAGGACATATTGATGAAACTCATGAACGATAGGGGAAACACACCCTGCACAGAATTTTTATGTTAGAAGAAATATTTCAGCAAGCAAAGGAGGCAAGCATAGACCTTGCCCTGCTCGACAACGACACCATCAACAAGGTGCTGTTGGCTGTGGCAGACAAAGCCATCGAAGCAACCGACACCATCTTGGCTGCCAACGCCAAAGACCTTAGCCGCATGGACGAAGCCAACCCCATGTATGACCGTCTGAAACTGACTCGCCAGCGCATCGAAGGCATCGCCGGCGACACACGCAACGTGGCATCGCTCCCCTCTCCGCTGGGCAAAGTGCTGAAGCATGCAGTACTTCCCAACGGTCTCGACATCAAGCGCGTCAGCGTTCCGTTCGGTGTCATCGGTATTGTCTATGAAGCACGTCCCAATGTTACGTTCGATGTCTTTTCCCTGTGCCTCAAAGCGGGCAGCGCCTGCATCCTGAAAGGCGGCAAAGATGCCGACGACAGCAATCGCGCCATCGTCAGTCTCATCCAGTCCGTGCTCAAGGACTTTGGCATCAACGAGCATGCCATCACCCTCATGCCTGCCACCCACGAGGCGACAGGTGCCCTGCTGCATGCCAACGGATATGTTGACCTTGTCATTCCCCGCGGCAGCAAACGCCTCATCGACTTCGTGCGCCAAGAGGCTTCAGTGCCTGTCATCGAGACAGGTGCCGGTGTCTGCCATGCCTATTTTGACAAAGATGGCGACCTTGAGAAAGGGGCTCGCATCATCAACAATGCCAAGACTCGCCGCGTGAGCGTGTGCAATGCCCTCGACTGCACACTGGTTCATGTCGACCGCCTCGCCGACCTCCCCACCCTTTGCGCACCTCTGAAAGAAAGCAACGTACTCATTTACGCAGATGAGCCATCCCTCGCTGTACTCAAGGACAACTATCCCCAAGACCTTTTGAGACCCTCCACCGAGGAGAGTTACGGCACCGAGTTTCAAGCCTATACGATGGCTATCAAGACTGTCATTTCAGCCAACGAGGCCATCCGTCACATCCGTCGTTTCGGTTCTGGGCACTCCGAGTGCATCATCACCGAAAACCGCACCACGGCTGACCAGTTCCTCGCCCAAGTAGATGCAGCCTGTGTTTATCACAACGCACCAACCTCCTTCACCGATGGCGCCCAATTCGAGCTTGGTGCAGAAATTGGCATTTCGACACAGAAACTCCATGCACGTGGACCTATGGCACTCGAAGAAATCTGTACATACAAGTGGTTGATTGAAGGTAACGGACAAGTACGCCCCCAATAAAACCGCTTGTTCACGAGCAAGTCATTTGTGTTTTCAAAAACCGTACCCCTCGACTACGGCATTCCGTAGTCGAGGGGTACGCTATATTGACAAGTCAAAATAAAAGCGAGAAGCCCAATCTGACTCCTCGCTTTTATTCTTTCACTTCCTCAAACTCCACATACGTTCCTTCGTTCTGCCCAAACATCTTTCCGTCCTTTTGAGCATCACCTCCACTTGCCTTTCCTTTATTATTATATGTATGTGAAGAACCGCCAGATGATGACGATTTGGCAGACCCCTGTCGGGCATTTTGCTTTCCATGTCCCGTGAAGAGTCGGTACAGAGCCTTCAGATTGCCCAAGCCACCCACCAATCGGCTGATAAGAAAGAAACCGATGAAGATGAATACTAACGCAAAGAAAACAACGATAAATAAGGCTGTAAAGAATGCTTCCATATCTGTGTAGTCATTTGGATGAAGGGGAGAATAGTCTCCTTAATCCTCATACTTAGGCAAATATGATGCCACAATAGACAATACGACATAAAGCCCGATGCAGGCAGCAGCAGCACGACTCAGGCCAATCCATGGAACCTCGCCAAACAACAACCCGCCCAATATCAGAATCACGACCGAGAAGGACACAAAAATGATTTTCATCTTATCACTCTGCCATGTCAACTTGCCCTTGAACGCAAACATCGGCACCTCGCACACCAACAACCAACAGAACAGAATCATGAACAAGAAGAGGAACAACGCGTTGAAGCGCGGTCCTGTTAGCCAGGCTTCACTGCTCGAAATCAAAGCACCCCAGAAGATGGCATTTGCAGGAGTCGGCATACCAATAAACTCCGTATGTTGACGCTCGTCGATGTTAAACTTGGCCAACCGCATAGCAGAGAAAGCCGTCATCAGGAAAGCCGTGAAAGGCATCACGCGAAAGAAGAACTCATCACCCATGAAAGCAGGATAAGCCACATGATTGAACAATGTGAACAACATAGCCGAAGGAGCCACACCAAACGTGACACAATCAGCCAAAGAGTCAAGTTCCACTCCCAATTTGCCGCTGACACCAAGGGCACGAGCCACTTTCCCGTCAAAGAAATCGAAGAAGGCTCCCAGAAGAATAAAAAGAAAAGCAATCTGATAACCATGATAGAATGCCGCATACGTGGCGACACATCCACAAATGAGATTGCAACAGGTGATGATATTGGGTATATGCTTTTTCATCTCTAAACGTAAACAATATTGATTATTTCAATCGGGCAATCAACGTCTCGTCGCCCACTGTCGCCTGCCCCATCTTCACCAGCACCTCCGAATCCAATGGCAGATACACATCCACACGACTGCCAAACTTGATGAAACCCATGTGGTCGTCAATGTAGCACTCCTCACCCACTTTCGGATAAGTCACAATGCGACGCGCCAATGCACCAGCAATCTGACGAGCCATCACCTCCACGCCATGCGCCGTGCGGATGACCACCATCGAACGCTCATTCTCGGTGCTCGCCTTAGGCAAGTAAGCCTTCAGATAATTGCCATCTTGATGCCCCACCTTCACCACCGTTCCCTCACAAGGAATCCAGTTCGCGTGCACATTCGTCAAACTCATGAAAATGGAAATCATTAGACGCTTATCATGGAAGTACTCCGTCTCCTCCACCTCCTCTATTACCACAATGTGCCCATCAGCAGGTGCAACCACCGACTTGTTCGTCGGTCCATTGAACATACGGATGGGACAACGGAAAAAATTCAACAAAATGCCGTACACCACCAGCACAATCGTAATGATGACATACGAGCCCCAGCACAACGAATCTTTTGCAAACCAGGCCAGACTAATGATGAACGCACCCAAACAGCCCGTGTAGAGCAACGTGTGCTTTCCTTCATGGTGGAGGCGGATTTTATTTCTTCGTTTATTATGTATCAGTGGTTTCTCTTTCGCCATGATAATATCGCTTATACTATGCAAAGGTAGAGATATTTTCTTAAAAAACACAAACAAAATGGAACTTTTCCACATTTTTCCACAAAAGTTTTTGGGAAATCCAAAAGAAAGCCCTAACTTTGCACCCGCATTCGGCAAAAGACGAGCCTCGTCAACGAGTCTTTCCTTGTCTTTCCTCGCCGAACGCTTCAATGAGGATTGTGCTATGGTGTAATGGTAACACTACAGGTTTTGGTTCTGTCATTCCAGGTTCGAATCCTGGTAGCACAACCCAAGGAAAAAGGCATCCAAGGTTCCCCAAAGTACCAAAGGTGTCATTTTTTCTCTCTGTTGGACTTGTAGCTCAGTTGGTTAGAGCAACAGACTCATAATCTGGAGGTCCTTGGTTCAAGCCCAAGCTGGTCCACGCTGAAAAATCAAGCACTTACGAGTTTCTCGCAAGTGCTTTTTCTTTCCTTGGTGACCTTCAGGTGACCTTTTTGAAACGAAAGTGACCCTTCGTAACCTTCTGAAACGTAGAGTGATTTTTTGTGAGTTCAAGAAATGTTTTCGCGAGTGTGAAGACGCCGAAACTCGGGTGATGACAGACGAACACACAAAGTTGGTACCAGCTGCAAAAAGCTGAATGGATAGACAACGGGACAAACAAATTAGGACATTTGCTCGTTGGCAATAATCAGTAGGATGTCACCCACTTTGAGCTCTAATTGTCCGTTGGGTACGATAAAACTGTTGCCACGCTTCACCATCATTACTAGCGTGCCTTGGGGAAAGTGCATGTCCTTGAGTTGGTTGCCACCAGAGAGTGACTCTTCTGTCAACTTCAGTTCCGAGAGTTTAGACTCCAGTTCATCGGGCAGTTCGATGCCAAAATCGTTGCCAATCTTCTCTTCCTCTGTTGCCAGTCCTAGCCAGTGGGCAGCAGCCGTGATGGTGGTGCCTTGGAGGGCCAGAGAAAGCAACGTGATGACGAACACCACATTGAACAGGAAATCGGCATCCTCGATTCCCGCTATGATGGGATAGGTGGCAAAGATGATGGGCACTGCACCGCGCAATCCTACCCACGAGAGGAAGACTTTGGCCTTGAAGGGCACACGGAAGGGTTGCAGACAGAGGAACACAGCGATGGGACGGGCCACAAACATCATGAACAGTCCGATGCTGACGGCTACCAGCAGCACGTTTAGCATCTCCTTTGGATTGACCAACAAGCCGAGCGTGAGGAACATCACAATCTGAAGGAGCCACGTAATGCCCTGCATGAAAGTGTTGGTCTCACGACGATAAGACAAACGGCTATTGCCTGCCACAAGTCCTGTTACATAAACGGCAAGATAGCCATTACCCTGAAACATATCCGTGAACGTGAAGGTGATGAGGATGGAGCATAGCACCAGGATGGGATAGAGCGAGGGATTGGGCAGGTTGATGTGGTTGACAATCCACACCAGCGAGCGTCCTCCAAGGTAGCCCAACAGTCCTCCCACGGCCAGTTGCCCAACGATTTTCGTTGCCAGGGTCATGACTGAGAACTCGCCTGCCGTCACTATCATATCCACCAGGGCGATAGTCAGCACGTAGGCCATCGGATCGTTGGAGCCACTCTCCAGTTCGAGCATGGGGCGCAGATTGTGTTTCAGTCCGATATGTTGGGTGCGTAGCAGATTGAACACGGAGGCCGAATCAGTTGACGACACGGTGGCTGCCAGGAGCATTGACATCGGCAGGGTAAGGCCGATATCGAGTTGCGTCCACTCAGAAAGGTAATAGATGAGTAGACCCGTAATGCCCGTAGTTATGAGCACGCCAACGGTTGACAGCATCAGTCCCCGGGTTGCCACAGGCTCGATGTCACGCCGCTTGGTGTCCATACCGCCTGAGAAGAGGATGACCGACAGCGAGAGCATGCCAATCAACTGGGCATCCTCATGACTGTGGAATTCCAGTCCCAATCCGTCACTGCCGAAGAGCATCCCTGTGAACAAGAACAAAAGCAAGGTGGGGACGCCGAAACGGTAGCCCCACTTGCTGATGACGATGCTCGCAAAGATGAGCACTGCGCCAAGGAAAAAAATGTTTTCTGGTGTGAATGTCATGTTGTTAATGTTTCATCATTTTATATTAGGTGTTGTACCCTTATTGCGCGTTACCACTACGGAAAACAACATTGAAAATAAGAGAACACCAAAGATTACTGCCAGGCTGAGTGGTGTGGGAACTTCGATGTGAGGCACATTCAGGCGGAAGCCCATCACTGCTGCAAGGCTGTTGATATACTCATTCATGGCCAGTAGCATCTTTACTCCGACAAAGATGAGGATGATGCCAAGACCGTACTTCAAGTAGGTGAAATATTTGGCCACAGCAGCCAGTGCGAAATAAAGTGCCCGCAGACCAAGAATGGCAAAAATATTGGAGGTGAGCACGATGAACGGGTCGCGGCTGACGCTGAACACGGCAGGGATGCTGTCAACGGCAAAGGCTACGTCTGTGGTTTCGATGACCAACAGTGCGACGAACAGTGGAGTAGCCATCCGTCGCTCGTTCTCAATGACGAAGAATCGGTCACCATGCATCCTGTCTGTGACGGGATAGACTTTTCGGAACCAGCGCACGATGATATTCTGCGAGGGGTCTGACCGCTCGCTATCATCATGTCTGAACATCTTGGCTCCTGTATAGAGCAGGAAGAGCCCGAAGAGTCCTAACACCCATTCAAACCTTTCCACCATTGCGGCACCGGCAAAGATGAAGATGCTTCGCAGCACCAATGCACCAAAAATGCCCCAAAAGAGCACTTCATGCTGGTACTTCCGCTCAATACCAAAGAAAGAGAAGAGCATGAGGAACACAAACAGGTTGTCCATAGACAGGGATTTCTCTATCAGGTAGCCTGCCAGAAATTCCAGTGCCATCTCATGAGAGTCGCTAGGATAGAAGAAGTATATGCCTGCACAAAACAGCAGCGATACACCAATCCAGACGGCTGTCATCCTAAGTGCCTCGTTCACGTTCACCTCATGCTCACCCTTGCGGCCGAACATCTTCAGGTCGGCAACCAGCATGATCAGTACCAGCGCATAAAAAATTATCCAAGCCCAAAGGGGCATACCATTTATAATCATATTCAAATTATTCCGTTACACATTAGAATATAAAAGTCTTCTCAATCAAATAGAACAGGATGCCAGCAAGATAGCCGAGGAAGGCGACCCATGAAATGTGCTTCATGTACCATCCGAAGGTAATCTTCTCCAGCCCCATCACTACTACACCTGCAGCACTGCCGATGATGAGCATCGAGCCTCCGACACCAGCGCAATAGGCAAGCAACTGCCAGAAGATACCGTCAACTGCCATATCACCAGATGAAGCTACAGGGTACATACCCATACACCCAGCCACTAACGGCACATTATCGACTATCGATGACAGCACGCCGATGATGCCCGTTATCAGATAGTGATTGCCGTCAAACATTTCATTCAACCCCTCACCCAACATGGTCAGCACGCCAATGGTCTCCAGACAGGCAACGGCCATCAGAATACCAAGGAAGAAAAGGATGGTCGACATGTCAATGCGACTGAGCATCTGCGCGACACGCTTCTGCATGGCACCTTTCTCCTCTGGAGCTTTTAGGTGGGCATAGAACACTTCCGTCACTGTCCAGAGCACTCCGAGTACCAACAAGATGCCTACAAACGGTGGCAGAAGGGTGATGCTCTTGAAGATTGGTACAAAGATGAGACCGCCTACTCCTAGGAAGAAGATAATCTTACGCTGCATTGCTGTCAAGTCGCTGGCCTGTACGGTCCGTGGCTGTTCTGTTGTAAACGTCAACTGACCTTTCAGTGAGAGGGATAGTACGTATGCAGGTATCACCATCGAAATGACAGAGGGAACAAGTAGTTCGCTGATGACTCCCAGGGCTGTGATAACTCCCTTGTTCCACAGCATGATGGTTGTTACATCACCTATGGGGGTGAAAGCTCCACCGCTATTGGCTGCGATGATGACAAGCGAAGCATAGATGATACGGTCTTTACGGTCACGGACCAACTTACGTAGAATCATAATCATCACAATGCTTGTAGTGAGGTTGTCAAGGATAGCAGAGAGAAAGAACGTCATAAAGGCAATACGCCATAGTAGGGCACGTTTCGAGCGGGTCTTCATCACATCGCGGACAAAGTTGAAACCCCCATTTTGATCAACGAGTTCAACGATGGTCATCGCTCCCATCAGGAAGAACAATGTTGTCGAGGTAGAACCCAGGTGGCGTTCGATAGCCTCACTTACTACCGATTCCATCTGGTCGTAGACAGTTCTTGGTAGGTAGCTCGCAGGATCCAACATGAAGAGCGTCCATGTCGCCACCAGCATCAACAAGGCAATGGCTGCCTTGTTGATTTTGGTGATACTCTCTATGGCTATAAAGAAATAGCCGATACAGAAAACGATGACAATCGCTAATGTCAAAGTCGTCATGGCTTAAAAAAGTTTTGTGATATTTTCCACATCCGTACCCTCATAGAAACGAGGCTCATAGAGGGGACGATAGCTGAAGTCGGCAAAGCGGAAGAGCTGTAGAGCACAGAACTGATGGTCGTCGCTCAAGCAGATTTCCAGGCGGAAGTTGCCGTTGACACCAGTCTTGGGCTTGCCCTTCTGTTCGATATCGACAGTCATCTTGTCGAGCGGCATGTCTAAAAGACGTTGCACCTTCTCTCCCTCCGACGGTGAATACTCCAGCACCATCGCCTTGACGGTACTTCCCGTAGGCGTATAGAGGGCCTTGGTGGAAAACAATGATTTCTTGATAGTAATATTTTTGTATGCGGATACGGCAGCAGCCATATCCAAGTGTTTAATACTTGACATAGTTGTTGAATCTTTTAAAAAATAATGTAAAAAAATGCGTTGTGTGTACCAGTAAAGTCAACAACTATGCTAACGAATAATATGCCTCAGCGCGATGACATAGTAATCGCACGAGGATGACAGACAGAACGGTGCTGACTCCATGCGGCATCTGCTATCGAAATAAGAATGGAGTAGATTGATAAAATGTTGCCTACCAACGTAGAATGCGGACTGTAACGTCCGTACACTTCTTGAACCCTGTAAGGGCAGAATACGCTGCGGTCTAGACGAACAGATGCGATACAACTGTGTGGCATCTGTCAAAATTGCCTCGTGAGGCTGATTATGTTGTTGTGTTACAACCGATGACTCTGTGCGCTCAGGAAGGTTCTGTTCAGGCACAACATCTTGTCCCTGCCAGTGTGTTACCATGGCAAGACATACAGCACAAAGAGCCGTCAGAAACCATATAAAACTGCGCTTTCGTATCATTTTGTTTGCAAAGATACGAATTTTTCTTCAGATATAAATCAATACTTAGTTAATTTTTGGTTTATTATCTCATTTTTAATATGTTAGACTATAAATACGGCATCTCCGAACGGTGTGTGATCACCAGACGGACTACCATAAACAATGACTCTTGAAATAGATGGAAATAATAGCTTAAAAGGCTGAAAATAATCGTCTTAAAATTTGGTCAAGTCGCTAAAAATTAGTAAATTAGCAGTCACCACAAAAACCAATTTGCTAATGGAAATTCAGCCACTTGACCAGCTCACCAAGATCATCAATGATGCCCTTAATGGCACTGCAAAGATACGCAAAAGTTTTCAAACCTTCTTCATCACGACCTCAATTCTTTTCCTGAGCATGACGAAACGTAAGAATTTCACCCAAATGGCGCTTTTCAGCAACTGCTGTGAGAGCCGTTTCAGACAGAACTTCAAGAAGAAGATTATCCTATGTCAGCCTAATCAAACTATATCCGCAGAATTTACAAGTTAAACTTGCATAAATAATTGTGTTACAGTATATTCAAAGTATTTTCCTTTCATTTCTTTTGGCTTTCTTGTTTTGATTTGGCAACCATATAGTTTGACTGTTGCTGTGACTATTCCGTGACTCGTTTTCAAGAAGATTTCGTAACTTTGCAGGCAGATATATTAAAGAAACACGATATGAAAGCGAAAAAGAAGAAAACGACATCGGCAAATGGCCCGATAAAAATCAGATTCCGAAAACTGAGAGATGGAAGACAAAGCATCTTCCTCGACTCTACTGTTTACAACCTTGCGACTGGGGAAGAGAACAAAAGCGAAAGGCACACGTATAAGTTCCTCGGCTTGTTCCTTGTCCCAGAAAGCACACCGTTTGATGCTCAGTCTAATAAGCAAACACTTCAACTTGTCGAAGACATGGTGAGGCAAATGACTGAGAAGTACAGCAGAGAGAGGCTTGGTGTCATCAGCCGCCATGCCTCTAAGGGCAACTTCGTGGATTATGTTTCAGCAAAGAAAGAGAATGCTATGGCTGACGGCAGGACTGACTTTGCAAACGCTTTGGGCAAGATGCTCAAGAGGCTGGTTGAATATGCTTCCTCTGAAATCCCATTCGCAGAACTTGATGTGGACTTCCTTGGTGGCTTCATCGATTTCCTGAAAACCGTTGATGCCGGCCACAACTATCCTTTCAAGAATCCTCGCAAGTTGGCTGGCACGACCATCCGCACCCTTTACACCTATCTGCGACTGATGATAAACCATGCCTACAAGGATGGACTCATTATCAGAAATCCGACCAAGGAGTTTTCGCTGCAAAGTAAACTGACGATAGAGGAACACGAAAGGGCATTCCTCGAAATTCCCGAACTTCAGGCATTCATGAGGCTCGAAACAAAGTATGAGTTGGAGAAGCGTGCCTTCATATTCGCCTGTCTCTGCGGACTGCGAAGCAGCGACATCCGCCAACTGACTTGGGAGACCTTTATATATACAGAGGAAGGGGTGTCGGTGAGCATCACTATGGAGAAGACGGAAAAGCCCCTGTATCTTCCCATCTCAGCCAATGCCATGAAATGGTTGCCTGAAAGAGGTGGTGCCAAAGGTTCTGACCCAGTCTTTCCGCTTTATTATGAAGGACTTGTAAACCGCAAGCTGAGAATCATGACCAAGCAATTGGGTATTGACAAGCACATCACCTTTCACTGCAGCCGTCATACTTTTGCCACTATGATGCTCACGCTCGGAGTTGACATCTACACCGTGAGCAAACTGCTCGGTCATTCAAGTGTGGAGCAGACACTGGTATATGCACGACTGATAGACAAGAAGAAGGAGGATGCTGTAAAACGGATTCCATCATTAACTACAACAGAGACAGCATGAGAACACAGATAACAGACCCCGTAAAGATACGCTTCCGCAACACGAAGGACGGAGGCAAGTCTATATTCCTCGACTACACCCTCAACGGAAAGAGGAAGTTTGAGTTCCTGAAGCTTTACATTTTGCCTGGTAAGGGAAAAGAGATAAAGGCTCACAATGACAATGTAATGCTGATGGCACAAGCAAGGAAGGGACAACGGCTGCAAGACTTGCAGGATGACAGGCGTATCTCTGAGTTATCTGCTCCACAAGGTTCGTCAGTAAGGTTCTGCGACTATGTGGAGCAGTTATGCGAGAAGGAGAACATAACAGAGAAGACCAAGAATGCATACCGCAACATGGCACGCTTCGTAAAAGAGTTTTACACTGACCGCATGACCTTCCGAAAGATAGACGGGAATTTCCTCAAAGACTTCATACTTAGACTGATAGACTATACACCTGCCTATCATTACAAGAGCAAAGAGGGTAAACGATTGGGCAACAATACCATAGTAGCAGTCTATTCTGTGCTACGCTCCGTGATTGGCAAGGCGTACAGGGATGGGATATTGCCAAGCAATCCAACTGAAGAGTTCAGAGTCTCCGATTATGTAAAGGGTACAGAGACAGAGCGTGCCTACTTGGAACTGGAAGAGTTGAGAAGGTTTGCAACCGTTGAGACCCGGCATCTGCTGGAGAAGCAGGCATTCGTTTTCAGTTGCATTTGCGGTCTGCGTGTCAGCGATGTCCGCAAACTCACTTGGGGAGATATAAAGAAGGTGGGTGACAACTACAAGATTGAAATCCGTCAGAAGAAGACTCGTGACAGGCTGTCCAATCCCTTGTCGCCTGAAATCCTCCACTGGCTTCCCGAACGTTCCGATGAAGCTTCGTCTTCTGATATTGTCTTCCCTCTTGTTGCTGAACAATATGTGAACGACAAGATAAGGGAGATAGCCAAGGAAGCAGGAATCCACAAACACCTGTCGTTTCACAGCGCACGCCATACCTGTGCCACAATGATGCTCACTTTGGGTGTTGACCTCTACACCGTGAGCAAACTATTAGGGCATCGCAGAGTAACCACAACACAGATTTACGGCAACATCGTTGACAAAAAGAAACGAGAAGCAGTGGATATGATACCTGATTTCATGCAGTAAAGCAGATTTTTGTATAAAAAAGCATAAATACAGACAGGCTTTTACTTTTAAGTGAAATATTCTTTGTATCTTTGCATCGACAAAACATGATAATATATGAGTGAAGCCGAATTGAAATTGGTTACAGATGCGAAAAACTGTACCATGTACACAATACAATTCCTATCAGATGATGATAGCGAATTTGAAAAGTTCTACGCCAAATTCAGAAATGATCTGGAGTATAATGAGGACTTTGAGCGTCTTCTGAATATACTTGGCCGTATTGCTGATTTTGGTGCTTTGGAGCGTTTCTTCCGTCCAGAAGGCAAGATGAACGATAGGGTTTGTGCCTTGCCTGTATTGAAGTCCAAACTTCGTCTTTATTGCTTACGGTGGTCTGACAAAATACTCATCCTTGGCAATGGAGGAGTTAAGAAAACCAGAACATATGATGAAGACGATACCCTCAAAGGATATGTCATCACACTCCAGAACTTTGACAGGTTAATGAGAGCTGGTGTAAAAGATGGCACGATTTCGGTAACAGAAAACATAATTGAAACTGATAAAACATTTGACTTATGAAGCGGATTAATACATCATTTGACGAAATGTTGGCAAACACCTCTCCTGCCATACAGCAGGAGGTGGCAATGGAATTTGCCGTTTCAAACCGAATTTATGAGTTGATGACACAACGCGGTTTGACCAAACTTCAGTTTGCTCAGGCTCTTGGCAAGAAACCGAGTGAAGTGACAAAATGGTTGAGCGGTCAACACAACTTCACACTAAGAACAATTTCGATGCTTTCCACATTCTTTGGTCAGCCTCTTATCCATATTCATGAAAAGTGATTATATTCAAGATGGGGACTGAAGCATTATAGCCAATTTTTGGAATATCTCATTGTTTACCATTAAATATATAGATAATTATGAAAAGATTTATAGTATTGTTGACCAT
>SAMEA3663015__coassemble_241_pt1 | contig 27308 bp, 23 predicted proteins | sample SAMEA3663015__metabat2_low_PE_019 | metagenome-assembled genome bin SAMEA3663015 (sample SAMEA3663015) | pig gut metagenome | biome: pig gut; feature: pig-associated habitat; material: faeces | place: France | collected 2012
CATCCCGAATGGCAGGTAACTTGGATTTTTCACTTTTCACTTTTCACTTTTCACTTTTCACTTCTTGTCATCTTATTTAAGGGGCACGACAGCATTTTTCTCTTTCATTCTTCCTCATTTATCATTTAAAACTCTTATCTTTGTACCCTGAATTTATTGTTCTATCTTTTTTGAATAAAGTGAGCGTCTTATGAGAAACGGTATTAAGTCTTGGTTTTTCAAACTGAAATATGTGATAGCTTTGGTTGTTTTCATTATAGCCATTGGTTTTGTGGGTGAAAGCAGCATCGTGAACCGTATTGGACAACAACGGGAAATTTCAAAACTGAAGGAGGAAATTGACGAGTATAACCGCAAGTTTGAGCAGGACGGGAAGACGCTTGAAGCCTTGAAACATGACCCTGAAGCGGTGAAGGAAGTGGCTCGGAGCCGCTATTTCATGAAGACGGATGACGAAGACATCTTCATCGTGGAAGACGAGGAGGAATAGGTTTTAGAGTTAGAAGTTAGGAGTTAGGAGTTAGAAGTTAGGAGTTAAGGTGAAACAATGGAGAAAGAGAAAGTTTTAGGGATTGTAGAGGTGGTTGGACTGACCTTGGTGGTTCTGGCTGTAGGTGTGTGGGCTGTGCCGTCAGTTCGCTTTTGGGCGGCTTGGGGCATGACGATGGGTACGGTGGTGCTGGTCTTGGGCCGATTCATGCAGACACCCTTCTATTTGAAATATACACCGACAGATCCAAAAGAACTGACTGCCCGCCGTTTGTATCATCAGCGCGTATTTGGTGCTGTCGCTTTGATTCTGGCAACCGTGATGATGTGGATGCCTGTGGGGTTTTATGCTGGGATGTATGTGGGAAAAACCTCTTGGCTGATACCTTTTGTGTTCTTCGTGGTGGTGGAGGTCTATACCGTTTTTCGTATTTCAGCAGTCGAAAAGGGCTAAAAATATAAAAAAGGACAGCCAAGCAACAAAAAACTCCTAACTCCTAACTCCTAACTCCTAACTTTTCCGTACCTTTGCAGCATAAACCCAAATGGGTCATTAAGAAACAAATTACCATAATTAAAATAATTTTATCCACAAATTATCATAATTATAGAAATTAGTGGGTGAAATTATGATAATTATTCAAATTTGTTTTACGACAGATGCAGCATAACCCCAAAAGGGTCATTAAGAAACAAATTACCATAATTAAAATAATTTTATCCACAAATTATCATAATTATAGAAATTAGTGGGTGAAATTATGATAATTATTCAAATTTGTTTTACGACAGAGCCACGAAGTGGCCTAATGACCGATTCGGGATAAAAGCAAAAATAATTGATTGCAGGGATTAACAATCGTAGTATCAGTAAGTAGTATGGCGTCTCGGTGACGCACGTTCAATAAAAGTAGAAAGCGACATTATATGGAACTGAATGCACTTACGGCTGTCTCGCCTATTGACGGCCGTTACAGAAGCAAGACAAAGGACTTGGCTTCGTATTTCTCTGAATATGCATTGATTAAGTATCGTGTGCGTGTTGAAATTGAGTATTTCATCACACTATGCGAATTGCCTCTTCCTCAGTTGAAGAGTTTTGACCATAGCCTCTTCGAACGTCTGCGTGACATTTACCGCAACTTCTCGGAGGCTGATGCACAGCGTGTGAAGGACATCGAGAAGGTGACCAACCACGACGTGAAGGCTGTGGAGTACTTTATTAAAGAGAAGTTTGATGAAATAGAGAAACTGCCAACTGTCAACTGCCAACTGTCAACTGTCAAGGAATTCATTCACTTTGGATTGACCAGTCAGGACATCAACAATACATCGGTGCCGCTCTCCATCAAGGAGGCGTTGGCAGAAGTCTATTACCCTCAGGTGGAGGAACTCATTGCACGGCTCAAAGAGTATGCTGATGAGTGGAAAGACATCCCCATGTTGGCAAAGACACATGGACAGCCCGCTTCACCCACTCGTCTGGGCAAAGAGGTGATGGTGTATGTCTATCGTCTGACCGAGCAACTGAACCAGTTGAAGGCTTGCAAGATGACAGCCAAGTTTGGCGGTGCCACAGGCAACTACAACGCCCACCACATTGCTTATCCCGAGTATGACTGGAAGGCGTTTGGCAATAAGTTCGTGAGCGAGAAACTCGGTTTGGAACGCGAACAGTGGACCACCCAAATCAGCAACTACGACAACATGGGTGCCATCTTCGATGCCATGAAGCGCATCAACACCATCATCATCGACCTCGACCGCGACTTCTGGATGTATGTGTCGATGGAATATTTCAAGCAGAAAATCAAGGCTGGCGAAGTGGGTTCGTCGGCAATGCCTCATAAGGTGAATCCTATCGACTTCGAGAACTCGGAGGGCAACCTTGGTATGGCAAACGCCATCCTTGCTTTCTTGAGTCAGAAACTGCCTGTCAGCCGCTTGCAACGAGACCTGACCGACTCCACCGTGCTCCGCAATGTGGGTGTTCCGATGGGGCATATGGTCATCAGCATCCAATCTACGCTGAAGGGCTTGCGCAAACTCCTGCTCAATCAGGATGCCATCAACCGCGACCTCGACAACTGCTGGGCTGTATGTGCTGAAGGCATCCAGACCATCCTCCGTCGCGAGGCGTACCCTCACCCCTACGAGGCGCTGAAGGCGCTCACTCGCACCAATGCAGCCATCACGGCTGAAAGCATCAGCAACTTCATTGATGGACTGGAGGTATCGGACAGCGTGAAGGCTGAACTTCGTGCCATCACCCCACACACTTACACAGGAATGTAAAAAGATTGTTTGTGAATACATAATGCAATCGCAAAATAAATAGTAAATTGTAAATTGTTAAATTGTAAATAACATCAAAGATTGTTGAAACTCGAATAATGCAATCGCAAAATAAATAGTAAATTGTAAATTGTTAAATTGTAAATAACATCATGTCTGAATTAGAAGAATGGCAGGGCAATGCGCCTGCATCAGAAGAAAAGTCTGAAAATGGCGGTGACCGCGAGGGCTTCCGTCCATCTTACAACCGTGAAGGCAACTATGGTGGCCGTCCACAGTTCAATCGTGGCGACCGTCCGCAGCGTCCCCGTTTCAATCGTAACGAACGTGCGGCTTACAGTTCTAATGGCGTACAGAATGAGCGCGGTTTCCGTCCCGCAGGTTTTGGAGGCTCATCCTCTTCCGAGGGAAATTCTGACAATGAGCAGGGTGGCTATCAGTCACATGGCTATCAGCCTCGTCAGGGCGGTTATCAGCAGCGTCCATATAATAATGGTGGCTACAATCGTGGCGGCTACCAGCAGCGTGGTGGCTACAACAACCGTGGTGGCTATCAGCAGCGTGGTGGTTATAACAATGGTGGCTACAACAATCGTGGCTATCAGCAACAGAATAATGGTGAACAAGAAGGCAACTTCGAGCAGCAGGGTGGTTACCAGCCACGTCAGGGCGGTTACCAGCAGCGTGGTGGCTACAACAACCGTGGCGGTTACCAGCAGCGCGGTGGCTACAACAACCGTGGCGGCTATCAGCAGCGTGGTGGCTACAACAACAACAACCGTGGCGGCTATCAGCAGCGTGGTGCCTATCGTCCACACACAGCTGATTACAACCCCAATGCGAAGTATAGCATGAAGAAGCAGATTGAGTACAAGGAGTATCTTGAGGATCCCGATGCACCTATCCGTCTCAATAAGTTCTTGGCAAACGCAGGCGTATGCTCTCGCCGTGAGGCAGACCAGTTCATTCAGGCTGGTGTCGTTTCTGTCAACGGACAGGTGGTGACAGAACTCGGAACGAAGGTGCAGCGCACTGACGAGATACACTTCCACGACCAACTCGTGAGCATCGAGAAGAAGGTGTATGTCATCCTTAACAAACCTAAGGATTATGTGACCACTTCCGATGACCCTCAGCAGCGCAAGACTGTTATGGATCTCGTGAAGAACTGCTGCCGCGAACGTATCTATCCTGTAGGTCGTCTCGACCGTAACACTACGGGTGTGCTTCTTTTCACCAACGATGGTGACCTTGCATCCAAACTCACACATCCGAAGTTCCTGAAGAAGAAGATTTATCACGTACATCTTGACAAGAACCTCACTGCTGCCGACATGAAGCAGATTGCAGAGGGCATCACGCTCGAAGATGGCGACATCAAGGCTGATGCTATCAGTTATGCATCTGATACCGACCGCAAGCAGGTGGGCATCGAAATCCACTCTGGCAAGAACCGTATCGTGCGTCGTATCTTCGAGAGCCTCGGTTACAGAGTCTGCAAGCTCGACCGTGTCATGTTCGCCGGTCTTACAAAGAAAGGCATCAAGCGTGGCGACTGGCGTTTCCTCACCGAGCAGGAAGTGGCAATGTTGCACACGGGACATTATGAATAATCAGTCAGAAGTGAAAAGTGAAAAGTGAAAAGTGAAAAATGAAAAATCTAAGTTACCTTTTGCAAACAGGACACCAACATCCCGAATGGCAGGTGACTTAGATTTTTCACTCTTCACTTTTCACTTTTCACTCCTAACTCCTAACTCCTAACTTCAAAATATATGAAACGTACAAAAATCATAGACCTCCTTCAACGCACTGACTTCGGTGCTGAGGTCACTGTTATGGGTTGGGTGCGCACGAAGCGTGGCAGTAAGGCTGTCAACTTCATTGCCCTCAACGATGGTTCCACCATCAAGAACGTACAGGTGGTGGCTGATGTGGAGAAGTTCGACCCCGAGATGATGAAGCAGATCACCACTGGGGCTTGTCTCTCCGTGACAGGCACGATGGTGGAGAGCATCGGTTCTGGTCAGGCTGTGGAGGTGCAGGCTACCGAAATCAAAGTGTTTGGTGAGTGTCCTGCCGACTATCCGATGCAGAAGAAAGGGCAGTCTTTCGAGTATATGCGTCAGTATGCCCACATGCGTCTGCGCACCAACACGTTCGGTGCTGTGATGCGCATCCGTCACAACATGGCAATGGCTATCCACACCTATTTCCATCAGCATGGTTATTTTTACTTCCATACTCCCATCATTACGGCTTCAGACTGTGAGGGCGCAGGTCAGATGTTCCAGGTGACCACCAAGAACCTCTACGACCTGAAGAAGGACGAAAACGGCAGCATCATCTACGATGACGACTTCTTTGGCAAGCAGACTTCCCTCACCGTTTCTGGTCAGTTGGAAGGTGAACTGGGTGCTACAGCCCTCGGAGCCATCTACACCTTCGGTCCTACTTTCCGTGCCGAGAACTCCAACACCCCTCGCCACTTGGCAGAGTTCTGGATGATTGAGCCGGAAATCGCTTTCATGGATCTCGATGACTTGATGGATTTGGAGGAAGATTTCATCAAGTACTGTGTGCGTTGGGCACTCGACAACTGCAAGGATGACCTCGAGTTCCTCAACAAGATGATTGATAAGGGACTCATCGAACGTCTCGAAGGTGTGCTTCGTGAAGACTTCGTGCGCCTCGACTACACAGAGGGTATCCGCATCCTTCAGCAAGCCATCAAGGACGGTCGCAAATTCGAGTTCCCCTGCAACTGGGGCGACGACCTGGCATCTGAGCATGAGCGTTACCTCGTGGAGGAATACTTCAAGAAGCCTGTCATCATGACCCACTATCCCAAGGCTATCAAAGCCTTCTACATGAAGATAGACGAAAAGAACCCCGTGCTCGACGGCAAGGAGATGGCACAGACGGTGCAGGGTACCGACGTGCTTTTCCCTCAGATTGGCGAAATCATCGGTGGTTCTGTCCGTGAGGAAGATTACGGCAAACTGATGGGCGAAATAGAGGAGCGTCAAATCCCGATGAAGGACATGTGGTGGTATCTTGACACCCGCAAGTTCGGTTCCTGTCCCCACGCAGGTTTCGGTCTCGGTTTTGAGCGTCTCATCCTCTTCGTCACAGGCATGCAGAACATCCGTGACGTGATTCCCTTCCCACGTACTCCCAAGACTGCCGAGTTCTAACAGACCCACACATATATCTATATATAGGCACAAAGTTTTTCTGACTTTGTGCCTTTTTTGTTGTTTCCGATGCGATTCGTTGACAGGTTGCATGGATGTCCCAAACATTAAAAAAGATTAACGCAGTATTAAGAAATGCTAAAAGGGTTGTGGGGGTGGAAATGATTTTCTACTTTTGTGCCGTATTTGTTCAAAACAAAGACGATGGCAGAGAGATGAAAAGGATTTTCCGTGTGACAGTTGGCTTTGCGGTGATGTTGATGGGACTGGCGGCTTGCTCGACCAGTTATAACATCACGGGCACTTCGTTGCAGTCGTTCTACGACGGCGACATGGTGTATCTGCGCCCTATTGGTGGTGAAGATACAAAGGTGGTGGATTCATGCAAAATTCTGCATGGGACGTTTGCCATGACGGGATCAGTGGATTCTGTGATGTGTGTAAGGATGTTTTTCGGCAAAAGTGGGGATAACATTCCTATCATTCTGGAGGAGGGCAATATCAAGGTGATTGACTTAAACAATGCCATGAAGGTGGAGGGCACTCCACTGAATGATAAGTTCTATGCATTCATGACAGAGCGGGATTCGCTTTTGTTCTTGTTGCAGGAATTGCCTCGGAAAGAGAGCACGATGATTCTGGATGGCTATGACCACGATGAAATTTTGCGTCAGTTAGGCGAAGAGGAAGGAACACTTCGCATTGCGATTGATAAGTTGGAAACGGATTTTGTGACTGCCAACTTTGACAATGTGTTGGGATTGACATATTTCCTCGTGTTGTGTGACAATGCATATAATCAGTTTGGCTTTCCGACTACCACTCCACAGATTGACGAAATCTATGGTCGTGCTCCTGAGACGTTCAAGGAGAATAAGGATGTAAAGGAGTATATGAGCCTTTGCGAAGGGAAATAGAAGGAAGATGAACGGATAAAAAAAGCGGGGCAACTGAAATTCTCAGTTGCCCCGCTTTTTTTATCCGTTCATGCTGATGAGGAACTCTTCGTTGTTCTTCGTGCGTTCGATTTGTTTCATCACGAAGTCCATGGCTTCCATTGGCGTCATGTCGGCGATATGGTTACGCAGCACCCACATGCGGTTGAGCGTGGTCTGGTCTTGCAGCAGGTCATCGCGACGAGTAGAAGATGCCGTGAGGTTGACGGCAGGGAAGACGCGCTTGTTGGCAAGGCTGCGGTCGAGTTGCAGTTCCATGTTGCCGGTTCCCTTGAATTCCTCAAAGATGACTTCATCCATCTTGGAACCTGTGTCAATGAGGGCTGTGGCGATGATGGTCAATGAACCACCGTTTTCAATGTTGCGGGCTGCTCCGAAGAAACGCTTGGGCTTGTGGAGTGCATTGGCATCGACACCACCGGAGAGCACTTTTCCTGAGGCAGGTGACACGGTGTTGTAGGCACGTGCCAGACGAGTGATGGAGTCGAGGAAAATGACCACGTCGTGTCCACTTTCCACCATGCGTTTAGCCTTTTCAAGCACGATGCCGGCAATCTTCACGTGGTTCTCGGCTGGAGCATCGAAGGTGCTGGCAATCACTTCGGCATTGACGGTGCGTGCCATGTCGGTGACTTCCTCTGGACGCTCGTCGATGAGGAGCATCATGAGGTATGCTTCGGGATGGTTGGCAGCGATGGAGTTGGCAATGTCCTTCATCAACATGGTCTTACCAGTCTTGGGTTGTGCCACGATGAGGGCACGTTGACCTTTACCGATAGGCGAGAAGAGGTCAACCACGCGGGAAGACTTGCTGTCGTCATAGCCCTTGCAGAGTTTGAACTTCTCGTCGGGGAAGAGGGGAGTGAGGAACTCGAACCCTACACGGTCACGCACTCTGGCTGGATCGCAACCGTTGATTTTTTCCACGCTGACGAGAGGGAAGAAACGTTCGCCGTCTCTGGGAGGACGAACAAAACCATCCACCACATCACCAGTTTTCAGGCCGTAGTGCTTAATCTGTTGCAGGGTGACATAGACATCGTCGGGCGAGGGCAAGTAGTTGTAGTCACTGCTGCGGAGGAATCCGTAGTTCTCTACGGTTTCGAGCACACCGCTCACACGGATGATGTTGTCGAATTCGTATGGCTTTTCTTTGACAAACTTCTCCCTCCTGACGGGTTGTGGTGGCATTGGGATAAAATCGTCGAAAGGTTGCTCTTCATAGACAGGCTGCTCGTTGTTTACGATAGACTGTCTGTTGTCGAAGCGGTCGAAGATGTTTGTTGCAGGAATATATTCGTTATCCTTCGGAATGTCTTGCAGGATGATGAAATCAGAATCGGCTGATGCCTTGGCTGTTTCGTCGGCAGTCGAGAAGATGGTTTTAGGATGACTTTCAGACGGAGTGTAAGCCTCTTCTGGCACCAGTAGTTCCATTGGTATGTCATCTTCCTCTTTTATCTCTTCCTTTTTTTCTTCACTGGCTACAACGTCTTCTTCTTTAACCTTGGGTTTTCTTCCACGCTTTTTAGGTGTTGGTGTTTCTTCTGTAGTGTTTCCTGCTTCTTCAGCCTCTGAAGTGCTGGCAACAGTTTCTTCGGCCACTTCTTCCTCTTTGACTTTGGGCTTTCTTCCACGCTTTTTGGGTTCTGCTGCCACGGTTTCCTCGGCTAGGGCTTTTTCTGCCTCAGGAGTGGTGAGCATTGCCTTTTCTTCGTCGGAAAGGGCTGCAAACATGGATTCGTCCTTGGTCACTTTCATGTTCTTGTCCACTTTTTTAGCCTTGTCTTGAGTGGCGGTATATACGCGGTCAACATTTTTGACGCTGACACGTGAACGTTTGCGACCGTTTTTCTCGTTGGTTGCTGCCGCTGTGGATGCAAAGTTGGTTGCCTGTTCGTCAATGATGGTCAGACGCAATGTGAGGTCGTCCATCTTGGCTGCATTCTTGATGCCTAACTCAGTGGCGATATTGAGCAATTCTTCTTTCTCCTTGCGGTTGAGTTCTTCTAAGTTATACATAAATGATTGATTTGTCGATTTGCGGTTTGTGTTTGTCTGGTTTCCTTGGAACGGATGATTAAGTCATAACATGACTGTATAGCCGTTGTGCAACCGCAAGACCGTATAATAGTATAGAATGTTGTTTTGAAATTTGCTTTTGAGACAATGCTTCTCTTTGTAAATGTGTTTTGGCTGTCCCAAAAAGATGGTGCAAAAGTAGCGATTATTTTTTTATCTGCCAATAATTTTGCAAAAAAAATGCTCAGGAATGTTCTCCTGAGCGTTTTTTTTATAGGTTTTTGTTAATGCTGTCGATGTAATCCAACAGTTCCTCTTTCCCCAATTTGTTGGTGGCACTGGTGATGAAATAGGGGGGCAGTTCTTCCCATTCCTCTTTTAGTGTGTCAAGATATTTCTCTGCCGCAGGCTTCACTTTCGAGGGTGAAAGTTTGTCGGCTTTGGTGAAGACGATGGCAAAGGGCACTCCGTTGCTTCCGAGGAAATGGAGAAAGGCAAGATCCACTTTCTGTGGGTCGTGGCGGATGTCGATGAGCACAAAGAGGCACGTGAGTTGCTCACGTTCGAGCACATAACTGCTGATCATCGTTTTCAACTTCTCCATCTCTTTCTTGCCTCGTTGTGCATAGCCGTAGCCAGGCAAATCGACAATGTACCACTGCTCGTTGATGAGGAAGTGGTTGATGCACATCGTCTTTCCAGGAGTGGAAGAGGTGAGTGCAAGTTTTTTCCTGTCGGTGAGGGCATTGATGAGGGAAGACTTGCCCACGTTGCTTCGTCCGATGAATGCGTATTCAGGGCGATGGTCTTTGGGGCACTGCGTGTGGTGAGGTTTGGAACCGATGTAGGTGGCAGAGGTGATGTTCATATCTGGGTGTGTTTTTTGCTAGTTATACTAGCTTTTCTAATTTTTATGCAAATTCAGAAAGTTCGAGCCAGCGCATTTCCTTCTCTTCCAGTTCTTCTGAGAGGAGCGGGAGGCGTTTGCTCATCTGGGTGATTTCTTCTACCGAAGTGGTCCCTCCGCAGAGGGCGGCCTCGATTTGTTGCTTCTCGGCTTCAAGGGTGGCGATGTCTTGTTCCAACTGGTTGAACTCCTGACGCTCCTTGAAAGTGAGTCTTCTGGTACGGTTCTGATTGCGTCCGTCGGGCTTCTTCTCCTCCTTGACAGAAGTGCTCTCGGTGGCTTGTGCTTTGCCGTTTTGCTCCTTCCAGTCTCGGTATTGGCTGTAACTGCCAGGAAAATCCTGAATGTCGCCATTGCCATGAAAGACGAGGGTGTGGTCAACGACTCTGTCCATGAAGTATCGGTCGTGGCTGACGATGATGAGGCATCCCCGAAAGTTCTTTAGATAGTCTTCGAGGATTTGCAACGTCACGATGTCGAGGTCGTTGGTCGGCTCGTCGAGGATGAGGAAATTGGGAGCCTTCATCAGCACGGTGCAGAGGTAGAGACGTCTTCTTTCTCCTCCGCTCAGTTTGTAGATGTAACTGTATTGCTCTTCGGGCGTAAAGAGGAAGTGTTGCAAGAATTGTCCGGCAGAGAGTTTCTCCCCATTGCCCATATCTACATATTCGGCAATGTCCCTCACGGCATCAATCACTTTCTGGTCGTCGCGAAACTGCATGCCCTGCTGCGAGTAGTAGCCGAAGCGCACGGTTTCGCCGATGTCAATGGTGCCGCTGTCGTGTGGCTCCAATCCTAAAAGCATCTTGACGAAGGTCGATTTGCCAGTGCCGTTGTTGCCCACGATGCCGAGTTTCTCGTATCGTGCAAAGTTGTAATTGAAATCCTTTAAGATGATGCGGTCGCCAAATGTCTTGCACACATCGGTCATCACGAAAATTTTGTTGCCGATGTAGGTGCCACCCATCTCCAGACGCACGTTGCGTTCCTCGATGCGTTGTTTGGCACGTTTCTCCAGTTCGTAGAAAGACTCAATCCTGTAGCGGGCCTTTGAACTGCGGGCACACGGCGTGGACCGCATCCATTCCAGTTCTGTTCTATATAAATTGTTCGCGCGGGCAATCTCTGCGTTCATGTTGTCGATGCGCTCTTGACGTTTCTCCAGATAGTAGGAGTAATTGCCCTTATAAGTATAGATACGCGAGTTGTCCATCTCGATGATGGAGGAGCAGATGCGGTCGAGGAAGTAGCGGTCGTGGGTCACCATGAGGATGGCCATGGTGGAGCGGCTCAACATATTTTCAAGCCATTCAATCATCTGGAGGTCAAGATGGTTGGTAGGCTCGTCGAGGATGAGCAGGTCGGGCTCTCCTGCCAACACTCTCGCCAGGGCGATGCGTTTCACTTGACCGCCGCTCAACTGCGATTCGGGACGTTGTGCCTCCTCTTCCGTGATTTTCATCAGCGTCAGGAACTCCTTGTAGTGTTGCTGCCATTCGTCACTCTTTCCCTCTATTTCGGCAGAATTGAGGGTAGGGGTCTGTTCCAGATAGCCCACCTTTAGGTCGTTGCGGAAGATCATCTTGCCGCCGTCGTCGCCTTCCTTGCCAGCAATGATGCTCAGCAAAGTGGATTTTCCCGTTCCGTTTTTGGCGATGAGTCCGATGTGCTCACGCTCATTCACGGTGAACGAGATGTTCTCAAACAGCACTCGGTGTCCGATGCGTTTGGTCAGTCCTTGTATTTCGAGATAGGGTTTTGCCACGTTGCTTTATCGGGTGATGATTTTTTGTTCTTTGGCATTCAGGCGTCTGAATTTCTCTGCATGACGGACGTGCTGCTCAAAGAGGTCGGTGATTCCCTTTTGTTCGCTCAGGCAACGAGACTCAACCGTCACCTTGTAGCCAGCCTGCTGGAGCCGTTTCACCCATTCATTGCGCATCATGTTTGTCACTTCTGGACAGAAAGGTACAAGTTGCACCTTCTTGACTTTCTGCATTTTCAGCACCTTGATGAGATGGCTGAGGGAAGGAACTCCGTTTGTGGCGGCGAGCAGCCACTTCCCGTCGCTTTTGTCGTGCAAGGTGTAGTCAAGCATCATGTATGACGGGTCATCCTCACCGTTGCCGCTGCACACCAGTACATTCACCCCCTTCGGCATCACACTGAAGGTGTGGATGGCGATGTCAGCCACCATCTGATAGTCAGGACCTTCGCTGAGCAGAGGCTCTCCCATTCGCAGATGCTTGAATTTCCCTTTGGCTGATTCTGCAATGTGCCTTAGGTATTGCACATCCAAGTCGTTGGTGAAGTTGGAGGGCTGTATCAATATGTGCGTATAACCGTCCTTGTGCAGTTGGTTGAGCAGTTCATCGGGGTCGGGTGTCTGTCCCATGGCTCCCTTCGTGGTGCATGCCTCGCGGAAATCATAGTTGGGATAGATTTCCCGCAACCGCAAGTTGAGAAGATCTATGCCTTGTCTCCCTATGCCACTTTCTGTGTCTTTGTGTACAGTGATGATTGCAGCCTTGTCATCTTCTCTCATCGATTCGAACAGGTCTTGTTCCATCGTTTCCTGAGCCTTGACAGACAGGCAGGTTGCCAGTGTCGCAAAAAGTAATGTGAAGAATTTATTCATAAGGGTTCATTTCGGCAGCCTCGCGGATGGCTGAGATTTGATACTTGGTGATGGCTGGGACAATCATGTGCAGCAGGTGCTCCATCTTGTCCACCTTGATGCTCTCTTTACCTTGCTCGATGAGCCGATAAGTGCCGTCGCCAGGCACCTTGACTGTCACATCGGGACGGGCATTGTTCTCTCTCGGCGCATCGACTGGCATCATGCCGTTGCGCATCAGAGCCTTGCAGCAAAGCCGGTACTCAAGCGAGTCTTTCGCTCCCTCCACAACGATGTCCCTCGCCGTTTCGTATGTGATGGAGAAAGTGCATGACTTGCGGTCGAACACCATGTCCTCTCTGCTGAAATAATGCTCGATGCTGCCATCGATGCTGAGGTCCTCGGGCATGCCAGTGGTCAGTCCCTTCTCGTGGTCGAGCAACCATATCTGGTCAGCCACCTGCAGGGCATGCTCCAGGTCGTGTGTGCTCATGAAGATGGTCTTCTTCAGTGCCTTTGCCAGTCGGTGCAGCAGGAGCATCATGGCGATTTTGCTGGGATAGTCGAGATAGGCAGTCGGTTCGTCAAGCAAGATGATAGGTGTCTCCTGTGCAATCGCCTTTGCAATCATCACCTTTTGCCTTTCACCGTCGGAGAGTGTCTGCATCTTCCTCGGTGCCAGTTCTTCGATGCCCACCCATCCGAGGCTCTTCTTCACCACCACCTTGTCCTTCTCGTTCAGTTTGCCCCAAAAGCCAGTGTATGGGCTTCTTCCCATCGCCACCACTTCCTCGGCTGTCATGTTCTTGATGCCAGAATTGTCAGTCAGCACCACACTCATCAACTGTGCCAGGTCCTTGCTCTTATATTTCCTGATGTCCTGTCCCATCACTTCCACCGTGCCGCCCAATGCTGGTTGAAAAGCCGCCAGTGTGCGCAGCAGTGTCGATTTGCCCGCTCCGTTCGGACCGAGCAGACACGTCATCTCACCGCTGTTCAGCGATGCGCTCAAATTTTTGGCGATGATTTTCTCACCGCCCTTCAATTTGTAACCTGTTGTCAGGTTCTTCAATTCAATGGATATGCTCATAACGAGTGCAAAGTTACACGAAAAATCCCATTTATTCATAATTTGCTTCAACTTTTTTCATCAGCAGCGTCTTATTGCGACCTGCCGTCTCTTTTATCGAAAGATTCTTTTCGTTTCGTTCCCCTCCAAGACTTCTCCAAACCTTGGACTGACGAAGAACTCTACAAGAAGTACAATCTCACCGATGAAGAAATCCAGTTTATTGAATCAATGATTAAGCCCATGGAATAATGATATGATACGGTGATTATTGAATAGGCAGTTTTCTTTTTGTAAGAAACGATGAGGATGTGAGGCGGTTCTTTATGGCATGAGTGTCTGGACGTACACATAATTTCCTTCAAAACCTACGTTGTCCCTTCTTTCACAACCTCAAAATCGATGTCGTCGACGTCGGTGCATCGATGTCGACGATGTCGGCAAACCGACGTCGACGATGTCGATTTTGGGGTCGTTAGTGCAAGTTTTTGGTGGCTCTTGCGCTGCAGCACAAGATAAACAATCATTGACGTGAATTAACCACGAATTTTCCATGAATTATTTTTATTAGAATTCATCGAACTCACGTTAATAATAAAAAGATATTGTGCCACAGGGACAGGTGGATGCTAACTATCGGATGACGCTTCTGTTTAAGGGCTATTCTCCAACTTGTGTAGGGGCTGTTGTCGAAGGGCATGTTTTAAGAAGGAATCAATAAAAATGAGATTTCCTTTGGTGGTTTCGTCTTTTTGCTGTAACTTTGCCGAAAAGAAAATGATTCGGAATATGAAGAAGATAGTTGTTTTGATGGTGGCGGCGCTGATGGTTTGTGCCACTACTGTTGCAAAGGAACTGAAAGTGCTGGTGGTGAAGACAACACCAGCAGTGCAGAACGTGGAGGCTCAAACGAAGGTGAAAGACCTGTTGCGGCTGACTGCTGGAGTGAAGAAGGTGGTAGCCGATTTCTCTGCACAACAGGTGTCTGTGACCTACGATGCCGACAAAACCACAGCCAAGAAAATTCTTGCGTCACTGAAGAAGAATGGCTATGAGGCAACGGTGGTGAGCGACGGGGCACCCAAGGAGAACGCCAAGGGGCAGGGGGCTGTGGATGGCGTGTCGGGAGCATCGCCACAAAAAAAGTGATGTGGGGTGAAAAGGCTGTGGATATTGCCACCAAGGCATAATCTTTGCTAAAAGCACTTTGCCATTTCCTAATTTATGTTACTTTTTTGGTTATTTCCGCCAAATAATTTGGTGGAAATAGTTTTTATGTCTATATTCGCCCATGATTTTTAACTAACCTATGTAGAGTGGATACTTCTAAAATTTGATGAATATGGACAAAAGGAATTATTGTGTAATATTGGCTGGCGGATTGGGTTCGCGTCTATGGCCTATGAGCCGCGAGAAGAAACCCAAGCAGTTTATTGATGTGTTGGGGACTGGTAAGACTTTCTTGCAGATGACCTATGAGCGGTTTGCAAGTTTCATCAACACCGACAATATCATCATTGTGACGAATGAGAATTATCGTCAGTTGGTGATGGAGCAGATTCCAGGCATAAAATATGAGAATATCCTGATGGAACCGATGCGACGAAACACGGTGCCGGCAGTGACATGGGCGGCGTTGGAAGTAAAGCGCCGTTGCCCGTCGGGACGATTCATCGTGAGTCCGTCTGATCAAAACATTACTGACCATGAGGCTTTCCAAACTGATGTGTTGAAGGGCTTGGACTTTGTGGGCGACAATGATGTGTTGCTGACAATGGGTGCTAAGCCAAGCCGTCCGGAAGTGTCCTATGGATACATTCAGATGGCGGATGAGTTGAAGAACTATGCTCACATCTACAAGGTGAGAAGTTTCACAGAGAAGCCCGCCAATGAGTTCGCGAAGATATTCTTTGAAAGTGGTGAGTTCCTATGGAACACAGGCCTTTTCATGTGGAGCGCTGATGCCTTCTTGGGGGCGTTGGAGAGTGCCAGCGAAGAGTTTGCGGGCATTGTGGAGAAAGTGGTGGAGCGTTACAATGCGGGTGATTATATTGCCGACTTGCTAATGGAACTATTCACGAAGTGTCCCAACATGAGCCTCGAACAGAGCGTGCTTGAGAAGTCTGACAATGTGGATGTGATGTTGTGTCACTTCGGATGGGCTGACCTTGGCACATGGAACGCTGTACATGAAGCCCTTCCGCAATCGGATATGGGCAACGTGGTCATCGACTCGAAGTCGCTCCTCTACGATTGCAAGGACTGCATCATCAAACTGCCCGACGGGCATGTTGCAGTAGTGCAGGGACTGGAGGATTATGTGGTGGTGGAAGAGGGCAATGTGCTGGTCATTTGCAAGAAGGGTGACCAGAAGAACATTAGAAAGTTTGTGAATGATGCACAACTGAACCTTGGCGAGGAATACGTGTGATACAGATAATAAAAACTACGAATTTCCCGGATTGAACGAATTCCATGCGGTGAGTTTCTTCATAGAAAAACCTGTTGCTTGGAGTTCGTTCAATTCGTGAAATTCGTAGTCGTTAAAAAATTCGTAGTCAAGAATTTGTGGTTTACAGCAGCCGCTGGATGTTATCTTCCAGTGTCCCCTCCATAAAGTCGCTTCTCACCACGATCTCGTTGTTGCGATTTACGAGGAAGAATGTGGGCAGATCGACAATATTATATATTTGTGTGGTGGTGCCGTCTGTCTCATGCACACACACCCAAGGCAGGTTTTCGCAGGAGAACTTCCAAAAGTGGATGTCTTCATCCAAAGAAATCTGGTATATCTCAAAACCCTGTGCGTGATACTTCTCGTAGAGCGTACGTAACAGTCGAGTGCGCTCGGCTGATTCTTTTGCTCCGTAGAGAGTGAAATCGAGGAGCGCGACTTTTCCTTTCAGGTCTTTGATGCTGCGCATCTTGCTGTTGATGTCGGGCAGGTTGATGTCGATGATGCCAGCTTCCGACACCTTGCTTTCGTCCACGTCAATCACTTTCTGTTGTGGTGCAGCCGTGTTATCCATCCCCTTGATTGCCATGTTGCATAGTTGTTGTGTGCGGGGAGCGTCATGATAGGCACCATCCCATGCAGTTGCAACGGTGGCATAGCATTTTACGTCAGTGCGGTCGGTCAACGGATTGAACAGCATGAAGGTGCCTCCCAAGTCCGTGATGCTTTGGTACACAGCATAGTATGCCGCAGCCGATGTGGGGTTGCTGAAGATATACTCCATCTTCACCTTGTCCTTATAGGTGGTGAGGGTACTCTCGATACTGTCTTTTCGGTCACCTGGCAGCATGTCCTCATTCTTTTCAAACTTAATGATTCGTGCCTGTATCTCCTGCCGCATCAAGTCTATTTCTTTGATTTTCTTGCTGCTTTCATTGCCTTCGATGACGTAATCTTTTTCCAATGTCGGCAACTGGGCGGTGATGGTGATGCTTTCCGTGCTGTCAACGGAAAAGTTAATCACGTGTGTTCCTATTTGCAAGGCATAAAATTCGGGCGCCTCCGTGGGTGCCTTTGCCTCAAAGGAAAAGGTCCCGCCCTCCTTCAATTTCACGGAATCCAACCGCTGCACCCCATCCAATGTGCTTTGGGTGAAATACAACATGGAGTCTTTAGCCCCTTCAATGGTGCCTTCTACACGGAATTTTGGGGTGTTGTCGCAAGCAACCAACATCAAGGCTCCCACAGCTATGATGGTAAAAATCTTCTTCATTGTTTTCAAATCTTTTTGCAAAAGTACGGAAAAAGACGAACATGACAAAGATAAGCGTGAAAAAAGTGGAAAAGAGGGGAAATGTCTTCATCGGTTCTGGTCTTCCCACCGCCAGACAAGTGCGTTACATATTCTTTTCTTAGGTTTGTTATCTGACAGATTCTGAGAGGAAGGATGTTTTTTTTCATCTTTTTTGTCCGTTTTTTTGTAGAAAAGAAGAAAATGCTTACATTTGCAATGTGTTTGTGCATTTACGAAGATTTTTTACTAACAAGGGTAAAACTTTAATCCGATTATGAAAACGATAAAATTTCTTATCGCTGGATTTATGTTGACTACATTGGTAGCGTGTGACCAATTGTCGAGGCTGACAGATCTTGCTTTTGGACTTGATGAGCAGGAATTGCTGGATTCTCTGGAACAACATGAGGCAGAACAAATGAGTGAAATGTTACGCTCTGTGGCTCTGAGCATTGATTCTATTCAGCAGCAGGAGATGGAGTTGACTCAATTTGATGAGTCAACCCCCAAAGATGTGATCCTTTCACAATTGAAAACATTTAGGGAAATGCTTGACAGGAAGAAGGCCGAGGTAGATCAGTTGACAGCAGATAGTGTTGCGAGCGGAAGTGCCATTGCCGATTTGAAAAAGGTGTTGGAATATCTGAGCGTGCAGTTGGAGGAGAAGAGTGCCGGAATCGCTAATTTAGAAGAAACGGTGAAGAATCGGGATGCCAGGATTGCGGAACTTCGAGGCAAAGTGGATGTGCTGACTGTCGAATCTGGCAATTTGAAAGCCCAAAACAACGAGCAGGAGAAACGCTTGCATCAGGCTTTCTACATCATAAAGACTAAAGGTGAATTGAGGGATCTTGGTTTGTTGTCGGGAGGTGTGTTGGGCAAGAAGCATGCGAACTATTCTAATATTAATAATGATGTGTTCCATCAAGTGGATACGCGTAGTTTCAACATTTTGGTGATTGATTCAAAATCACCAAAGTTGTTGACCGAAAAGCCCGAATCGAGTTATACACTCACAAAGAATGACGACGGAACATCAACGCTTAAAATCATCAATACAAAAGAGTTTTGGGAAACCTCTCCATATCTGATAGTCATGAAGTAAGATTTGCTTTTGAGGTGACGATGAGAGTGCTTTAAAGATCAAAACTCATCATAATTCGCTAAAAAATAGGGAAAAACGAAGATTTTCGGGCAAAGATAGCGGCTATGTGCAGAAAAAAGGCTACCTTTGTCCGATTTTTTAACGACGTTAAGCGAAAAAGTTCGTGCCGCGCGTGGCACGATGATAGATGTTTTATATTTTTTTCAACAAACAAAATGAATGTAATTACAAAGAAAGTTTCGTTGCCTGATGGAAGAGAAATCAGCATCGAAACGGGAAAGCTGGCAAAGCAAGCGGATGGAGCGGTGATGCTCCGCATGAATGACACCATGCTCCTCGCCACTGTTTGTGCAGCGAAAGATGCAGTACCGGGAACAGATTTTATGCCACTCCAGGTAGAGTATCGTGAGAAGTATGCGGCTAATGGCCGTTTTCCTGGAGGTTTCACCAAGCGTGAAGGTAAGGCAAGCGATGAGGAAATCCTCACTTGCCGTCTTGTTGACCGCGCCCTCCGCCCTCTGTTCCCATCGAACTATCACGCAGAGGTTTATGTGAATGTCATTGTCTTTTCTGCCGATGGCAAAGATATGCCGGATGCTCTGGCTGGTTTTGCTGCTTCCGCAGCACTGGCTTGCTCGGATATTCCTTTCGAAGGTCCTATCTCAGAGGTGCGTGTGGCTCGCATCAATGGCGAGTTTGTCATCAACCCCACCTTCGAGCAGTTGAAGGAGGCTGATATGGACCTAATGGTTGGTGCCACTGAGGAGAACATCATGATGGTGGAAGGTGAGATGAAGGAAGTGCAGGAGAAGGACCTTCTTGAGGCTCTGAAGGCTGCTCATGAGGCTATCAAGCCACAGTGCCGCTTGCAGAAGGAACTGATGAAGGAACTTGGCAAGGACGTGAAGCGTGAGTATTGTCATGAGGTGAATGATGATGACTTGAAGGCAGACCTCGCTGCTAAGTGCTACCAGCCTGCTTACGATGTGACGAAGCAGGGTCTTGAGAAGCAGGCTCGTACAGAGGCTTTCGAGAAGATTCGTGAAGATTACAAGGAGGCATACGCTGCTGCTCACACTGATTTGAGCGAAGAGGAATTGGACGAGAAATACACATTGATTGACCGTTACTACCACGATGTAGAGCGTGATGCCATGCGTCGTTGCATCCTTGATGAGGGTATGCGTCTTGATGGCCGTAAGACCACTGACATCCGTCCTATCTGGTGCGAGGTTTCTCCACTGCCTGGACCTCACGGAAGTGCCATTTTCACTCGTGGTGAAACACAGGCATTGGCTTCTGTCACTCTTGGCACGAAGCTCGACGAGAAGTTGGTTGACGGTGCATTGGAGCGTTACTACATGAAGTTCTTGCTCCACTACAACTTCCCTCCATTCTCGACAGGCGAGGCTAAGGCACAGCGTGGTGTGGGTCGTCGTGAAATCGGTCACGGTCACCTCGCATGGCGTGGCATCAAGGGACAACTTCCAGATGATTATCCATACACTGTCCGTGTGGTCAGCGATGTGCTGGAGTCAAACGGCTCTTCGTCTATGGCTACCACTTGTGCGGGTACACTCGCACTGATGGATGCAGGTGTGCCTATCAAGAACCCTGTGGCTGGTATTGCTATGGGTCTCATCAAGAACCCAGGCGAAGACAAGTACGCTATCCTCTCTGACATCTTAGGCGATGAAGACCACCTCGGCGATATGGACTTCAAGACCACTGGCACGAAGAACGGTCTGACAGCCACTCAGATGGATATCAAGTGTGACGGTCTCTCATACGAAATCCTTGAGAAGGCGCTCATGCAGGCAAAGGCTGGTCGTGAGCACATCATGGGCGAGATGATGAAGACTATTTCTGAACCACGTCCAGAACTCAAGCCACATGTACCACGCATCGAGCAAATCATCATTCCGAAGGAGTTCATCGGTGCTGTCATCGGTCCTGGTGGTAAGGTGATCCAGCAGATGCAGGAAGATACTCAAACTGTCATCACCATCGATGAAGAGGATGGCGTGGGCAAGGTGCAGATTTCTGCTCCTGGTCGCGATGCCATCGAGGCTGCTTTGGCTAAGATCAAGGCTATCGTTGCTATTCCTGAGGTAGGTGAGGTTTACCACGGCACCGTTCGTTCAGTGATGCCTTATGGATGCTTCGTTGAGTTCTTGCCTGGAAAGGATGGTTTGCTCCATATCAGCGAGATTGACTGGAAACGTCTTGACACCGTGGAAGAGGCTGGCATCAAGGAAGGTGATGAAATTGATGTGAAACTCATCGACATCGACCAGAAGACGGGCAAGTTCAAACTCTCTCGTCGTGTCCTCATCGAGAAGCCTGCTGACTATGTGGAACGGCCACAGCGTGAGCGTCGTCCACGCCCGGAACGTGGCGAGCGTCGTCCACGTCCAGAGCACAATGACCGTCAGCCACGTCATAACGAGTCCAACAATGAGGCTCCAGCACAGGATGGTGGCGACTTCAAGTCTGCTCTCGACGATCTGCTGAAGTAAAAGTTTGCAGCATCGAAAAATAAGTAGGAGGGACTCACATCATGAACGATGTGAATCCCTCCTTTTTTCGTGCGTCCGTCTTCTTCTTGTGTGTTCCGTCTTTTTCTTGTGTACTCGTCTTCTTCTTGTGTGTTCCGTCCGCAGAAGTTCTCGATGTTCAAGGCTTCTTTTCCGCCACGTAAGCCTCGCCCAGCGTGTTGCCCCGGCAGATGAGCAGACTGTCGCCACCCGGATAGACCGAGATGATGGCTGCGTTCCATTCCAGTTCTTCGGCGTATCGCTTGGGCTGGCCGCGCAGTGGTTGCTGCTTGATGCTGTAGGTGCTGAAGATGCCTTTGCCGTGGCTCTTCACCCGCACGGTCTTGAGGCTGTCGCGGTCGAAGTACATGGGTTCCTTCAGGTGCAAGTCGGCCGTGCCTACGGGACACAGCGTGTCACCTTCCACGGGGGTGAGATGGAACGTGATGAAGCCGCCCGTGGAGGCCTGACGGTAGGTTATGACGTCGTGGGGCTTGGGGTTCTCCTCATGCACAGGCAGGTTTACCTGCACGTTCACCTTTTGCAGATTCGCCACCTCTTCGGCTGTTTGGGGCTGTTGGTCGGCCATGACCGACGGGAGCCAGTATTCGCCGGCCATCTCGTGTGTCCAACCGTCCATGATGGGTTGACCACTCTTCCATCCGTTGATGTTGGAACGTCCCCAGTTGCAGGCTGTCAGCAGCAGAGCCGCAGCCATCATGGCAGCGAGAGTGGAGAGTTGTCTTGTCTCATGCTTCATTGTTGTCAGTTCTTCGTTAGGTGTTGTTTGCTGTGTTGGTCGCCCATGATGAGTTTCTTGCCTCCTTGATAGACAAAGAGGTAGGTCTTCTTGTTCGGTTTCTTGGGATTGACGAGTTGATAGAGGCTGCAGCCGCAGGGTTGTAGGGTGTAGGTCTCCTTATCGCCCGACAGCCAGTGGGTGATTTCCATCGTGCCGATGGAGGTGCGGCTACGTTGCTTCTTCAGGTCGAACTTCACACCGATGTCACCCTCTTCGTTGCGGTAGTACATGTCGTGCTGAGGTTCAGCGTTGTAGGCAACGACAGGGAATTCCATTCTCTCGGCCAACTTTCGACCACTCTCAGCCAACAGCCGATTCTCATCACTCTTTCCCTTCTCCTCTTTTTCTTTCGTTTTCCCGTCTTTGCCTTCCTTCGGCTCTTCACCTTCCTCCAATGGGGTGTCGATGGAGTCCGACTGACTGTTCAGTTCTTCCTCTTCGTAGTCAGAGGGGGTGCTTTCATCCGTACCGGTTTCGGGGTCGTCTTTCTTCTCATTCTTTGTAATGCTACCTCCCGACAGCAACTCTTCCCAGTTCAGATTGTTCTCCTGCATGTAGGAGTAGCCCCACCAACCCAGTCCGCCGAGGGTCAACAGCAACACAAGCCCCACTACGATGCCGACGATGAGACAGCCTTTCCCCTTTCCCTTCTGTGGCGTGGGAGACTGTGGCTTGGGAGGCAGCGGTGTGTCAGATGGAGGTATCGGCATAGCAGATGAAGGCTCTGGAGCCGGTTGTGTTTCAGGCTCAAGGGGGACTGGCTTTGCGTCTTCCACCAGTGTCGTTGGCACGGGAGGAGGCGATAGCGCCGTTTCCTTTAGTGGTGGTGGAGGAGGAGGCAGTTGTATCTCTTCCTCTTCCGCAGGGGATGAAGTGGTTGAGGTTTGGTGTGTCTCTTCCGCAAGGTCTGTTTGTTCTTTTGTCAAGGCTGCTCCGCAACTGCCGCAGAACTTCGCTCCTTCAGGATTCTCAAATCCGCAATATCCACAAAATGGCATAGTCCTTAATTTTTATGAGTAATAGATGTTCTTCTTGTTTGTATGCACATAATCCCTTCTATTTCTATTGTTCGGCCTCTTGCTGAGCCATGACTTGTTGCATTTGCTCCAACAACTGGTCGATGGGGCCGTGGTGGTGGCCTTCACAATTGTCGCCCTTAGAATTGAAGTGAAAATTGCTTATAATGCTCTTTGTCAGATCTTGTGTATGTTCATCCTCCTGCCTGGATATTTCCCGGGCAATCTTTTGCGCCCTCTCTTCGTCATATTCACCGTTTTGGTGCGCATCATTGCCTTCAGGGAAGAGGTGTTCATAGACCGACTGGGCAATGTCTCTGGCTGCCTTCTCCTCGGATGGCGACAGTCCGCCCATGCGCTGGCTCACACTTTCCACCACCTCATCGGCATGCTCCTGTTTGCTCTTCCTGCCGCTGCCATGACCATAATAGTCGCTGTCGTATTTGGAAGAAGGGACATGTTGGGTGGGGTAGTCGTTGCCGTCGAGGTTGTGCACACCATTCTGCGCCCAAACTTGCTGCATGGTCATTGTGGTCAGCAGGGTGAGCAGGAGAGCCATCGTCCTGCGTATGGGGGATGTGGTTCTGTTCATATATAGGTTGGTCGATGATAGGTTAGTCTCTGTGTGCAAATGTACAGATAATAAGAATACAAAGCAAGGAATAGGCGAAAAAAGTGAAAAAAAGTGGAATCAGTTGTTGCTGATTCCCCTGATGATGCGTTGGATGCCTTCTCGCAAGAGGCTTCTTCGGGTGGCGAGGTTGATGCGGATAAAACCTTCGCCGGCCGAGTCGCCATACATGGTGCCGCAGTTGACATAGACCTTGGCCTTTCGCAGCAGGTGGTCGGTCACTTGGCGCGAGGTCTTGCCTGTGGCACGGATGTCCACCCACATCAGGTAGGTGCCTTCCAGCGTGGTGACGGGGCATTGTGGCAGGGCTTCGGTGAACAATTGACAAGCCATTAGATAATTGTCGCTGATGTAGTGGCAGAGTTGGTTGAGCCATTCCTCACCCTCGGCAGAGTAGGCGGCTTGCAGGGCTATCACACCGAAAGGATTGACATCGCACACTTCGTTGATGTTGATGGCCTTATCTACTCGCTTCCTCACCTTTTCGTTCTTCACGATGATGTTGGCGATTTGCAGTCCTGCAATATTAAAGGCTTTGGAAGGGGACAGACATACGGCGCAATTCATGGCAAAGTCTTCGGAAATGGAGGCAAATGGGGTGTAGGTATGTCCGGGCATGACGAACTCGCAATGAATTTCGTCGCTGATGACGAAGACACCATGTTTGAGACAGATGTTGCCCATCTGTACTAATTCTTGGCATGTCCACACACGTCCGGCAGGGTTGTGCGGATTGCAGAGAAGAAAGACCTTCACGGATGGGTCGGCACATTTTGCCTCGAAATCTTGCCAATCAACCTCATAACGGTTGCCTTCCATCTTGAGAGGATTTTCTGCCAATGTGCACCCGTTGTTGCGGATGCTGGAGAAAAAGCAGTTATAGACGGGTGTCTGCACCAGCACTTTGTCACCAGGGCTTGTCACAGCCTTGATGATGGCGGAGATGGCGGGAACCACACCGCTGGTGTAGATGAAAGAAGGTCTTTCGATGCTCCACCCGTGTCTATGTTGGAACCACTGAATGGTGGCATTGTAGTAACTTTCGGGTACGAGGGTGTAGCCGAAACAGCCGTGCTGCATGCGTTTCAGAAGGGCTTGCTGCACACTGGGGGCTGTTTCAAAGTCCATGTCTGCCACCCAAAGAGGAATGATGTCAGGGTCGGTGAATTCATCCCACTTTACGCAGTTGGTGCCTCTTCTGCTGATGATTTTGTCAAAATCGTAAGTCATAAGCCTTTTTCTATTACCTTCGCATCTGCAGGTGCTTTCTGATTTTCATCCCAGATCAATTCTCCTATTTCCCCTTCTACCACAATGGTGCCGCTGGTGGGGTTCTTAATGCTGTGTACATTCCCCTTGATGTTGCCGTTTACTGTGGAATATTCGAGGATGAGGTTGGCGTCGGGGCCAAAGGTGCAGTCTTCAAGTATTAGCCCATCGACATAACAGAGAAGTTGTTCACCTGCGAGGTGGCATCGAACAAGGCGAATGTCCTTGCCGTACCAAGCGAGGTATTCTCCGTTCACTTCAGAGTCGTAGATGGTCACGTTCTCCGATTCCCAGAAAGAATCTTTGGAATTGATGATGGCATTGTGAATCTCCACGTTCTTGGCATATTGAAAACCATAGTTGCCCTCCATGTGAAAGCGGTCAAGCTGGATGTTCTCGCAGTGCATGAAGGCATAGTCGCATTTTTCAATCTTCACGTTCTTCAGTTCTATGTTCTGACAGTCCCAAAAATACTGTTCTCCGTTGGGAAAGTCCGTGTCGGCTACATAGATTCCGTCTATACGGCGAAACAATTTGGGAGCATCGACCTTGCAACTGGTCATACGGCAGTTGCGTGAGTACCATAGGCTGCTTCGTGCGCTTTCGGCAAAGTAGCAGTTGTTGATGCGGAATCCGTCTGTCTCCCAGAAGACATATTTGCCTTCGAAACGACAGTCTTCAGCCTCAATATTGTTGCTCTCTTTGATGGATGATTCACCAATGTGGATGGTGACATTCTCCAGCCGCAGGTCGTGAGAAGCATATAATGGACGTTCTCCTCCAAATTCTTGATTCTTAATAGTTCTCATAAATAGTGTCAGTTATGATTAAGTCTTCTTTTTCTTTTTGAGTCGTGGGGCGCTTGGCTTCTTCCATGCTGATGTTGCTCCAACTTCGTCCGCGCAGACGGAAAAGGAATGCAGCACCGCGCCAGCAGAGTTCGATGCACATGGCTATCCATACACCTTGCAATCCCATTGATGGAGCCAGCAGCAGTGCTAAAGTGAGACGGACAATCCAAATGCTGCCTAAGTTCATGAGGCTGGGAACCAATGTCTTTCCAGACCCCACGAATGCACCGTATGCCACGATGCTGGCAGCGAACATGGGTTCTGCCCATGCTTCAATGCGAAGCACTTCAGCACCGAGTTCGACCACCCCGTTATCAGTAGTGACCATCTGCATCATCTCGGGTGCGAACACAGCCATCAGTATGCCCATCAATGCCATAATCGCCATTCCCAAGCATACGGATATCCATGCAAAACTACGCATTAGGTCTTTCCGCTTGGCTCCGAGGCTTTGTCCCACGAGTGTAGTTGCAGCCTCGGAAATCCCGTAACCAGGCATGTAGCACACACTCTCAATGTTGATGCCAAAGGTGTTGGCGGCAATGGCGACGGATCCTAACGGGGCGATGATGCCTGTAATGGCGATTTGAGCGCCGCACATCACGCCGCGTTCAAGGCTGATGGGGGAACCTATGGTGAATGCTCTCTTCATGGTGTCCTTGTTCGGAATGTAGCGAGTGAAATTCCATTTCCCCATCAACTCTGTGTCAAGGGAAAATCGCAGTTGTTGATCCTTCGCCGTCATGAAGTAAATCATCAGGGACATCGTGATGGCGTAGGCGAGGAAGGTGCCGTAGGCTGCACCTGCTGTGCCCATGTGAAAAACAAAGATGAAAAGGTAATTGAATATTACATCCAGTACACACATCAAGGCATTCAGGAAACTGGGTATCTTGATGTTGCCGCTGCACCGTAAACTGCCTGCTGCCAGCATGTTGATTTCCAAAACTGGGAGTGCTGCTGCCACGATGCTGAAATATTCGGATGCACCAGCGTGAATTTCTTTGTCGGCACCTAACCAAACAGGTAGGTGAGGGGCAATGAATAGCCCAATCAATGCAAGCAACAAACTGAATACTAATCCGGAAAAGAGCCCCTGCCGGATGATGTTTCGAGCACCCCGCAAATCTTCAGCACCCACGTAATGAGCCACTTGTACGGAAAAGCCTGCTGCAAAAGCGGAACAAAGGCCTCCGAACAACCAGATGGTGGTTGAGACCAAACCGACAGCCGCCGACTCTTTTGTTCCAAGATGTCCTAGCATGGCAGCATCAATAATCTGCATCGCCACAGACGAAATCTGTGCCACCATGGCAGGCAGACTCAATAGCACAGTCAATCGCAACTTCTCTTGCCACGACATGTTCCGCGCTCCTTTCCTGACCAGCGCAAGTAATTCATCTTTTGAAAGGTTCATTGGCTTCTGAAATATTCAGGCATGGTTTGTATATGAGTACCTCTACACATTATTATATATATAAGTACCGCATTTGTATATACAGGATATTACCTAATAGATGTTTATTCATTTACCGAAATGGCAAAGCCCTTGGTGACCGTCCTCGAAATTCGTTGCAAAGGTAGGTCTTTTCTCTCAAAAAGACGTGCTTTTTAGTGTTTATAAATCTTAAACTTCTTCAAAAAGGGGGAAATATTATCTTTTTTCAAAAAAAGTTCTTCAAAGATTTGTTCAGTTGCGAAAAAGGTCGTACCTTTGCACTCGCTTTCCGAAAGGGAGGCACGAGATTAGATCTTTGACAGACTGCGAACAGAAGAAAGACAAGCAGCGCATATGT
>SAMEA3663015__coassemble_242_pt1 | contig 27156 bp, 22 predicted proteins | sample SAMEA3663015__metabat2_low_PE_019 | metagenome-assembled genome bin SAMEA3663015 (sample SAMEA3663015) | pig gut metagenome | biome: pig gut; feature: pig-associated habitat; material: faeces | place: France | collected 2012
CATCACGGCAAAAAAAATGAGGGGAAAAGCAAAAAAAGTGGCGCAAGACTTGACAACGCTTGTTCCATGTTGTAACTTTGCAACACCAAAACAGAAAAGAGAAACTAAAAACCATTGGATATGAAGACAAAACTTTTATTGACCGTAATGGCAGTGATGATGACAGTGGCTGGATGGGCACAGGAGAATAACGAGAAAACGGAAGTGGTGAACACCACCTCTGGACCTGTGCAGGGCATCGTGCAGGAGGGCACTAATGCCTTTCTCGGTATTCCTTACGCAAGGGTGGAACGCTGTATGCCTCCACTGCCCGTGAAGTCTTGGAAGGAGGTGAGACAGTGCGACCATTGGGGTCCTCAGGCGATGCAGCAGACGAACCGTCCGATGTCGGAGGATGAGATGTCGGAGCAGTGCTGTGTGCTGAACGTGTGGAGCAACAACTTGCCTCCCACTCCTCGCCCGGGTTTGAATCTCAGACCTGCAGAACCGAAGCCTGTGATGGTGTGGCTGCATGGTGGCGGCTTCGACAGCGGCACACCAGCATGGGATCCTGGCATGTGGCTAGCAAAGAAAGATGTGGTGGTGGTGAGCGTGACGCATCGTCTGAACATCCTCGGCTTTCTGGACTTATCGACTTGTGGCGAGAAATATAAGCACTCTGGCAATGTGGGCATGCTCGACGTGGTGCAGGCACTGCAATGGGTGCGCAGCAATATTCACCGATTTGGTGGTGACCCCAACAACGTGACCATCTTCGGCGAGTCAGGCGGTGGCGGCAAAGTGGGCACATTACTCTGCATGCCTCCTGCAAAAGGACTCTTCCACAAGGCCATCATCATGAGCGGCACCATCCTGAACGTGAATACGAAGGCGATGACCGAGGAACTGGGTGAGGCTGTGCTGAAGGAACTGGGCATCAGCAAGGATGAGGTGGACAAAATCAAGGATGTGCCCTACAAGGACCTGTATGCCGCAGGACAGCGCGCCATGGCTGCCAGCATCGGCACCCGTCGTCCTGGCACTCCGATGATGTGGGGTTTCGGTCCTACTCCCGATGGGGAGGATATGGTGCAACAGCCTTTCCAGCCAGGTTTCCCCGACTTCAGCGACAACATCCCCATCTTGATTGGCACCACCTTCAACGAACTGCAACGCCAACGCTATAACCAGCCCATGACGATGCAGCAAGCGCGTGAAGAACTGCAAAGGACTTTTGGAGAGGAAACAGATGCCTACATCGAGGCGTTCAAGAAAGCCTATCCACAAAAGGCACAAGATCAGAAACGTCTTCCCCAAGACCTGCTGAGCATCGACTGGCTTTTCCGTCCCAAGACGCTCATCACGGCTGATGCCATCGGTGGCAAGCGCAAGGCTGACACATATATGTATATGTTCACGGTGAACGATGTGTCACACAACAACGAATTCAAGGGTTCAACGCATGGAGCCGAACTGAAATACTGCTTCGACGTGCTCCACCACTATGAAGACCAATTGGCAGGCAAATGCATTACAGAAAACCAGGAATGGGCAAACTACATGAGTGCGGTTTGGGCTAAATTCGCTCATGACGGCAATCCGAACCTTGGAGAGGAAAGATACCTGGAAGACTGGCGTCCCAAATGGCAACCCTACACTGCCGAGAATGGCGAATTACTGGAATTGGGTGGCACACGACCCACCATTCATCACAACCACGACCGCCAACTGGCTGAAATCATCGACAGGCACTGCTTCAAGCAGTTGGATGAGTTTAGGAAAAGTGAAAAATGAAAAGTGAAAAGTGAAAAGTGAAAAGTGAAAAGTGAAAAGTGAAAAATCTAAGTTACCTTTGCAAACGGGACACTAACACCCCACATGGCAGGTAACTTAGATTTTTCACTTTTCACTTTTCACTTAAAAGATGCCGTCCGCATCTTTCAGCACTGGGAATTTCCTTCTGAACTCCTTGAGTTTCTGCAAATCGAGTTCGACAGTGATGGCTGAATCTTCGCCTAACGGACAGGCTGCCATCGTGTTGCCGTAGTGGTCAACAATCAGCGTTCCACCACTATAGCGTCCGCTCTGGTCCTCGCCGATGCGGTTCACGCCTGCCACATAGCATTGGTTTTCGATGGCACGAGCATGGAGCAACGTGTCCCATACTGCCAAACGACTGGTTGGCCATGATGCGACGTAAAGGGCACAATCATAAGGAATCTTCTCGTTGTTGCGTGAGAAACAGGGGAAACGAAGGTCGTAGCACACCTGCAGGAGAAAGCGGCAACCACGGAACTCCACCACCACACGCTCGCTGCCACGGGTGTAGCGAAGGTGCTCATCAGCATAGGTGAAGAGGTGACGCTTGTCGTAGGAAATGACCTCGCCATTGGGTTTGACGAAGTAGAAGCGGTTGTAGAAACGCCCGTCTTCCTCGATGGCCACACTGCCACAGATGGCTCCTTTCAGTTCGGCAGCCATATTCTTCATCCATTCGAGCGAACTGCCGTCCTTCTCGGCAATGTCTTCGGGCTTGACGGAGAAGCCTGTGGAGAACATCTCTGGCAACACATACACATCGCTCTTGTCGAGTCCCCAAAGGATTTCCGCTATCTTTTCTTGGTTGGCAGCAGGATTGCCCCACACAATATCATTCTGCAACAAGGATATTTTCATACCTTAATCAAATTGAAAGCTGTAAGATTCAATTCCTAATTTCTCATTCTGAAAACCTTTTAGTTCTTAGTTTGAACACAATGCCTGCCACGATGAGCAACACAAGTACAGCCAATGCCACGTAAGCAATGGTTTCTGTGGTTTGAATGCTCTGAGGCTTGAAGGAGAGCACCACTTCATGTTTGCCCGATGGCACGTTGAGGGCACGGAGCACATAGTTGGCACGTCCCAACTCTGCAGGTTGCCCGTCGATAGTGGCTGTCCAGCCTGGATAATAGACCTCAGAGAAGACCACCAGGCCACCTTGTGCGGATTCCACCTCATATTTTGCTTCGTTGGCTTCGTAGGAAGTCAATTTGACAGTACCTTCGCCTCCAGCCTTCAGGAAACCGAAGCCATCCTTCGCCACCACGGCGGTGTTGCGCAGATTGACTTTCGAGAGGGCATCGAGTTCTTCATTGGCATTGGCAACCCACTGAATGTCGGTGACAAACCAAGCATTGCCCATCGCAGTGACATTCTCCACTGGCATCTTGATTTCACCCTTCTCGCCAGCACCGAGGATGAACCAACGGGTGTTGAGCATATTGATGACAGGGAAGAGGGAGTCGGTGTTGACCACAGAAAGGTCATAGATGGGATATTGTGTATGTCGTTCAGCCATCGCCAATGTATCCATCGGAGCCTGACGAAGTGCTTCATACACCTTCGACATCTCAGGCACGATGTGCGCCTCAATGAGTTCCTGATAACGACGCAGTTTGGCTGCATGATAGCCACCCACTGAACTATAGAAAGCACTGGTGGTGTTGTCGTTGAAAGTAGAAACGGTGAAGTTCAGCACACGGTAGTCGCGCCCTTCCCCAGTCTGCTCGATAATGTATCGGTCAGCATCTGTCTTCTGAATGCGGGCAACTCCTTGAGGTTCCACAAACATGTCATCGTAGAGGTAACGCTTGTTCACGCCCCACATGTCCACCAGACAGATGGCGAGCAGAGCCACGCTCAGCCAAGTTGCCGCATGGCCTCCCTCCCCATTATGGGGGAGGGCTGGGGAGAGGGTCTCTTTCTTTTTCTTTGCATACCACCACATGGCACCAGCACCCATCAGGATGAACAGGATGCTTCGCCATGCATCGGCACTCACCATGGCAGCACGCATGTCGGAAATGCTGCGAAGGATGTTCTGTCCGAAGGCACCATCGAAATAGCCTGCATCGACATATTGCTGTACGGCTGCCTTGTCACTGGTGCTGAGGCAATCATGTCCAAGTCCTGGTGCCATCACATAAATCAAGCAGATGACCACCGTAAAGATGCTTGCCGCATACAAGGGTTTCAGGTTGGGCTTCTCCACCCATACTTTCAGTCCCCACAAGGCGATGAATGGTACTACAAACTCCACCACCACGAGGATGCTTGCCACCGTGCGGAACTTGGAGTACATGGGCACATGATCTATAAAGAAATCCGTGAAAGGCATAAAGTTCTTACCCCATCCGAGCAGCAAGGTCAAAAGACCTGCCGCGATGAGTGCCCACTTCAGGGGATTCTTATGAGGAATGACGAGCAAGCCCATCACGAAGAGCATGCACACCAAAGCACCGAGATAAACAGGACCGCTTGTGCCGGGTTGTTCACCCCAATATTGCGTGAAGGCGCCATAGATGCCCATCTGTTCCAACTGTCCGTCAGCCTTCTTCATGGCGGTCTTATTCATAGAGAGCGGCATGCTTGCCCCACCCTTCACGTTGGGGATGAGGAAGGTCAGCGACTCGTCAATGCCGTAACTCCATGCAGTGATGTAACTGCGTTCCAAACCACTGTCTGTCTGGTCATCCGTCTTACCTTGCTTCACAAGTTCACTCTTGCCACGCATGGTGTCCTTGGAATATTCGTAGGTATGATAGAGGTTGGAAATATTGAGACAGATGGCTATCACTGCTGCCAAGGCGACACCTGCCGTAGCCTTACCAAATGATGCCAGTTCCTTTTGTCTGATGGATAGAATGAGGAATGCCACCACCATCAGGATTTCGATGGTCAGGAAGTAATAGGACATCTGCACATGGTTCGCCTGAATCTGCAAGGTGGCAAAAATGGCAGTCACAATCGTACCCAAAAGATATTTCTTTCGATAGCACAAGGCAATGCCCGCAATCGTGGGAGGAATATATGCCAATGCCATCACTTTCCAAATGTGTCCTGCTGCGATGATGATGAAGAAATAACTGCTGAACGCCCACACCACAGCACCTAAGGCAGCCATCCAATGACGGAAGTCAAAGGCACGAAGCAAGATGTAGAAACCTAACATCGAAGCAAAGATGTACCACACATAATCGGGGAACCACAAATGGTATGCCTTTTCCACAAACGACATCGTCTTAGTGGATGTGTACGACGGTGCAATCTGATAGGTGGGCATACCGCCGAACAAACTCGTCACCCAACGGGGTGTTTCCCCACCATGCGCATCACGGTAAGCGTTGATTTCCACGTTGATACCATCATTGGCACCACTATCGTGCTGTTCCAAACGATAGCCCTTGCTCACTGGCGACATGAAATATGCCCACGCAATCACCGCAAACAGAGCGACACAATACACGTCTGGCAGAATCTTCTTGAAATTGAATTGCATAATTTCTACATCTTTTATTTTCGGGTTGCAAAGGTACGGAAAATAAACAGAACAAAAAAATGTGGGTGAAGTTTTCGGAATATTCAAAGGCAAAACACAAAAAAATCTCCTTTTTATTTTGTATTCTCTTTGATTTGCACTACCTTTGCAACCAAATTCAAAAAAATGGTAAGTTTTAGCAACATCACACTACTGAACCTTCTTGGACTTCGACTTACAGGGACGAAGGCGAGAAAGGTGTGCAGTTGCTATCAAGCATAACGATACAAACAAAATGTTTAACCTTTCTCATGGTCATGGGGAAGGTTTTACTTTTATATGTAGGTATTCGTGCTCATGGCTTTGAGAAGTATAATTCAACAAAAATATGGCAGATAGATTATTTATTTTCGACACAACGCTCCGCGACGGTGAGCAGGTGCCAGGATGTCAGCTCAACACGGTTGAGAAGATTCAGGTGGCTAAGCAACTGGAGGCATTGGGCGTGGATGTCATCGAGGCTGGTTTCCCCATCTCCAGCCCAGGCGATTTCAACAGTGTGGTAGAGATTTCGAAGGCGGTCACTTGGCCTACTATCTGTGCGCTGACCCGTGCAGTGGAGAAGGACATTGACTGTGCCGCAGAGGCCTTGCAGTATGCGAAGCGGAAGCGTATCCACACGGGTATTGGCACTTCGCCTTCACACATCAAGTACAAGTTCAACTCTACTCCTGAAGAAATCATCGAACGTGCTGTGGCAGCCGTGAAGTATGCCAAGAAGTACGTGGAGGATGTGGAGTTCTATGCAGAGGATGCTGGTCGCACGGACAATGAGTATCTGGCTCGTGTGATTGATGCGGTGACGAAGGCTGGTGCGACGGTTTGTAACATTCCCGACACGACGGGTTTCCGTGTGCCGAACGAGTATCATGAGAAAATCAAGTATCTCTATGAACATGTGGATGCTTTCGCGGCTGGCAAGTCCATCCTTTCAACCCACTGCCACAACGACCTCGGCATGGCTACGGCGAACACGGTGGCGGGTGTGCTGGCTGGTGCGCGTCAGGTGGAGGTGACCATCAACGGCATCGGCGAACGTGCTGGTAACACCTCATTGGAAGAAGTGGCGATGATTTTCAAGACTCACCCTGACTTAGGCATCGAGACGAACATCAACACGACGAAGATTTATCCGACGAGCCGCATGGTTTCGAGCCTGATGAATATGCCTGTACAACCTAACAAGGCGATTGTGGGCAAGAACGCTTTTGCACACTCCAGCGGTATTCATCAGGATGGTGTGCTGAAGAATGCTTCGACTTACGAAATCATGGACCCGAAGGAAGTGGGTATTGACGATAACGCCATCGTGCTGACGGCTCGTAGCGGTCGTGCCGCATTGAAGCATCGTCTGCACGTGAATGGTGTGGAAGTGGATGGCGAGAAACTCGACAAGATTTATGAGGATTTCCTCAAACTGGCGGACAAGAAGAAGGAGGTGACGGACGACGACATCCTTGTGTTGGCTGGTGCCGACCGCTCGGAAACGCACAACGTGAAACTTGACTACTTGCAGGTGACCACGGGCATGGGTGTGAAGAGTGTGGCTTCCATCGGTCTTGCCATCGCCAACGAACACTTCGAGGCTGCAGCATCGGGCAATGGCCCTGTGGATGCCGCCATCAAGGCGCTTAAGCAAATCATCAAGCGTCAGATGACCCTCCGCGAGTTCACCATTCAGGCTATCTCGAAGGGTAGCGACGACATGGGTAAGGTACACATGCAGGTGGAGTACAATGGCCACGTCTATTATGGCTTTGGTGCCAACACCGACATCGTCACCGCATCCGTGGAGGCTTATATTGATTGTATCAATAAATTCCGCAATTAGAAGAAGACCCTCTCCCCAGCCCTCCCCCATAATGGGGAGGGAGACCATGCGGGGTGGGAATGACGTGAAAAGAAGATGGAGGGAAGTTACAAGGCTCCTCGACATTTCCAAACGGCAAGTCCAGATAGGTATGTGTTACTGAAAGAATTTGCCAAGAAGAATCGGAACAATCCCACAGAGGCGGAAGTTTATCTGTGGAGGTTTCTGAAAGGTGGGGCTTTGGGTGTCAAATTTAGACGGCAATACGTCGTTTATGATTACATCGCAGACTTCATTTGTCTGGAGAAAAAACTTATCATAGAAGTTGATGGTGGCTACCATTTCGTGGAAAGTCAAGTAGAAGAGGATAGAATAAGAACCGTTTTGATTGAACAAATGGGGTTTTCCATTCTGCGTTTCACTAATGAAGAAGTCTTCTATGCAGCAGAACAAGTACTCGGAAGAATCAAAGAATTTTTATCATCATGAAAGAAAACGAAACAACAAACAAGCCGGATGGCTCCCTCCCCATTATGGGGGAGGGTCGGGGAGAGGGTCCACATGGGGTCTGCCTCTTCGACAAAATATGGAATGCTCACGTGGTGCAGAACGTGGAGGACGGCCCAACGCAACTGTACATCGACCGTCTGTATGCACATGAGGTGACCAGCCCACAGGCGTTTGACACGCTGAGAGACAAGAACATCAAGGTGTTCCGCCCCGACCATGTGGTGGCAATGCCTGACCACAACACCCCTTCCGACCAGCAGGAGCGCATCGACGACCCAGTGGGACGCAAGCAGGTGGAGACCCTGAAGGCGAACTGCGAGGAGTTTGGCATCAAGCACTTCGCCATGGGCACGAAGGACAATGGCATCATTCATGTGGTGGGTCCAGAGAAGGCTCTTTCGTTGCCAGGCATGACCATCGTGTGTGGCGACTCTCACACCTCGACTCATGGTGCAGTAGGAGCCATCGCCATGGGTATCGGCACCAGCGAAGTGGCTCAGGTGCTGGCTTCGCAGTGCATCTTGCAGAGCAAGCCCAAGACCATGCGCATCAACATCGAGGGCACCCTGCCCGAAGGCACGACGGCCAAGGATGTGGCACTCTACATCATGGCACAGATGACCACCAGCGGTGCCACGGGCTATGCCGTGGAGTATGCTGGTTCGGCTGTGCGCAACATGAGCATGGAGGGCCGTCTGACGCTCTCCAACCTCTCCATCGAGATGGGTAGCCGTGCAGGTCTGATTGCTCCCGATGAGACGACCTTCGCCTATCTGAAAGGTCGTGAATATGCACCGAAGGGTGAGGACTGGGACAAGGCTGTGGAGGAGTGGAAGAAACTCTATTCCGACCCCGATGCCGTGTTCGACAAGGAGGTAACTTATCGTGCCGAGGACATCGCTCCTCGCATCACCTACGGAACAAACCCCGGTGCTGGCATTGCCATCGACGAGTGCATCCCTACCCTCGACGAGATTCCAGAGGCTGACCGTTCTCAGTTCTTGAGCATGCTCGAATACATGCAGTTCGAACCAGGGCAGAAACTCGAAGGAGTGCCTGTGGATTACTGTTTCCTCGGTGCTTGCACCAATGGCCGCATCGAAGACTTCCGTGCTTTTGCCTCCGTGGTGAAGGGCAAGAAGAAGGCAGACAGTGTGGTGGCTTGGCTCGTGCCTGGCTCGTGGCTGGTGCGTCAGCAAATCATCGACGAGGGCATCGACAAGATACTGGAAGAGGCTGGTTTTGAACTCCGTCTCCCCTCTTGCTCCTCTTGCCTTGCCATGAATCCTGACAAGGTGCCAGCAGGCAAACTCTCCATCTCCACCAGCAACCGCAATTTCGTCGGTCGTCAAGGTCCCGGTGCCCGCACCATCCTTGCCAGCCCATTGGTGGTGGCAGCATCAGCAATCACTGGAGTAGTAACTGACCCGAGAAAGATATAAAGCAGACCCTCTCCCCGCCCCTCCCCCATAATGGGGAGGGAGACCATGCGGAGTGTAGGGATAGTGTAGATAATAAAAGTATAACAATAAGAAAACGCCCTTGTGGAACCAAGCCGGATGGCACTCCCTCCCCATGATGGGGGAGGGTCGGGGAGAGGGTCTTCTTCATTATGAAAGAAAAATTCGACATCATCCAGTCAACCTGCATCCCGATTCAGATTGACAACTGCAATACCGACCTCATCATTCCTGCCCGCTACCTGGCGAGCACGACACGTGACCCACAGTTCTTTGGCGATGCCTTCATGCACGACCTTCGCTTCGATGCTGACGGCAACCCAGTGAAGGACTTCGTGATGAACCAGCCTGAGTATGCCGAAGCACCTCGCAAGGGTGTACACGAAATCATCGTGGGCGGTCAGAACTGGGGTTCAGGCTCCAGCCGTGAACATGCCGCATGGGCCATTGCCGGCTACGGAGTGCGTGTGGTCATCTCCAGTTCTTTCGCTGATATTCATCGCAATAACCTCCTCAACTGCTTTGTGCTGCCCGTCATTGTCAGCAAGGAGTTCCAGCAGGAACTCTTCGACAGCATTGCCGACAATCCGAAGACAGAGGTGAAGGTGGATGTGCCCAACCAGACGGTGACCAACCTCGCCACTGGTCACAGCGAACACTTCGACATCAACTCCTACAAGAAGTATTGTCTCATGAATGCCTATGACGACATCGACTTCTTGCTCTCCAACAAGGACAAGATTGAGGCTTTTGAGGAAACCCTCTCCTCTACCCTCCCCTGTAATGAGGAGGAAGTCCCTGCGGCTGAGGAGTCTATAGAAACAAACACTGATAAACAAGAATCTTCCGATACTCCCCAAGAGGTTGCTCCTCTCTATGTTGAAGCCTCCAACGAGGCTCCTGCAGAAGAGCCAGCCGAAGAGGTTGCGCCCATCGAGGTAACTGCCAAGGAAAGTGAGCCTTTCGTGCCTAAGAAGTTGCTGCCCATCAATCGTGGATTGGCGGAATTCTTTTTATTAAGCATGATTACATTGGGCATTTACGGCATCGTTGTACTTGCTCAGATTTCAAGTGAGATCAACACTGTTGCCACCCGATATGATGGTCGAAAGACTACCAATTACCTGTGGGTGTTCTTCCTCTGGGGATGGCTTACGGGAGGTATCGCATATTTTGTGTGGTTCCACAAACTCAGCAATCGCATTGGTAACGAACTTCAGCGTCGCAAGATTCCAGACTCTTTCGGTGCATCTGATTACTGGCTTTGGTGTGTGCTGGGTGCTTGCGTGGGTTTCCTTCCATTAGTGTACATCCACAAACTGTTAAGTGCCATGAATCAACTCAATGCTGATTACAACCAAAAGGGATAACAGTTCCCACCTATTTTATATAATGCGTTAATAATAAAGCGGCACCAAGTTCGATGGAAACTTAGTGCCGCTTTATTCGTCACAAATGGTGTGAGTGCATTATTTGATGTACTGCATAATCAAATCTACGATTTCGTCTTCTGTATGCCCTTCCATAGAAATGACAAGGTCATAATTACGAGTGTCATAACGTGAGGTCTCTGCATACGTCTTCACGTAGTTCTCCCGCATCTTGTCCACCTTCTTGATTACTTTCTCCGCATTCTCATGACTAAGCAACTGCTTCTTCATCCAATCATTAGAATCTTCATAGGTCGAACTGAAATTTAGGTTTTGTGTGATGTGTAATGTCTTTTTGAATTCTCGTCTTGTTCAAATCTGGTGTTTTTGTGGTTTGCTCAATGGTTGGGGGCAAAGGTACACACTTTTTCTGATATAAAAAATGTTTGGCTAAAAAAGAAAACCCCTCAATCCCATCATGAAGTCGATAGGTTGAGGGGAATGATCGAATCTGTTACTTATAACACTTCCAGATGCTGTCCAACTTTGCTTGTGGCAACTTCTTGGTGAAGAGGCTGACAAGCAACACAACGGGGAAGCCTCCTACCATGGCGATGGCACCGCAGTCAATTGGATTGATTGGGTTGCCCATAAGCATGTTGACCACGGTGAAGCCGACGCCCCAAATGAAACATGCCCAAACAGATGCAGTGGTGACGCCACGCCAGTAAAGGCCCAAGAGGAAAGGTGCCAAGAATGCACCAGCCAAGGCACCCCAACTGATGCCCATGAGTTGGGCGATGAACGTGGGAGGATTGAGTGCGATGAGCACAGAAATGACAATGAAGAACACGATGAGCACACGCATGATGACCACTTTGCGGCGTTCAATCTTTTCTGCCACCTCGTCATCAATTTCGCCTCCCTTCACTTCGTCGGCACCAGCACGCTTGTCGCGATAAATAAGGTCGAGGGTCATGGTGGAAGAAGATGTCAGCACCAGCGATGCCAATGTGGACATGGAAGCCGAAAGCACCAACACCATCACAAGACCTATGAGGAGGTCTGAGTTGACAGCCGTGTCAAGCATCGTGGGAATGATGTCATCGAACTTATAGTTGTGGCGTGCTTCATTCCAGACTGGTTCGCCAAACAGACGGCCGAAACCTCCCAAGAAATAGCAGCCACCAGCCACCACAAAGGCGAAGATGCTGGAGATAATGGTGCCACGCTTGATGGCACTCTCATCTGTGATGGAGTAAAATTTGCCCACCATCTGAGGAAGTCCCCATGTGCCGAGCGATGTCAATACCACCACACCGAGCAGGCTCATGGCATTAGGACCCCACCATGAAGCGAAGTCGCCGGGTTGGAAGTCCTTATAGAGTGGATTCTCGAGGTCGTGAGCTGTAGGCACGGCCTCCTTCATTTTCTGGAACGCCTCTGTAAAACCACCCTGGCTGTTCAGCACCACAGCAATGACGGCGATGATGCCGCCCAGCATGACGATGCCCTGAATGAAGTCGTTGATGGCTGTAGCCTTGTAGCCGCCCAGAATCACATAGACAGCCGTAAGCAGTGCCATGATGATGATACAGTACTCATAAGGGATGCCGAAACCCATGTCGAAGAGTTTCGAGATACCGCTATACACACCTGCTGTATAGGGAATGAGGAATACGAAAGCAATGATGGAAGCCGCAATGCGCAGTCCCTGATTGCTGAAACGTGTGCCAAAGAAGTCTGGCATGGTGCGCGACTTGATATGTTGAGTCATCAGTTTTGTACGACGACCCAAGATGAGCCATGCCAAAAGCGAACCGATAATGGCATTGCCGATACCAATCCAAGAACTGGCAAGACCATACTTCCAGCCGAACTGACCTGCATAACCGACAAATACGACTGCTGAGAAGTAACTGGTACCAAAGGCAAAGGCAGAGAGCCACGGACCCACCGAACGACCGCCCAGTACAAAACCATCTACATTGTTGGCTTGTTTGCGTGAGTAGATTCCCACATAGACCGTCACAGCCAAGAAGATGACAGTGAGAAGAATTTTGACTAACATATTACTTGATTCTTACTTGTAGTTGTGCCATGATCGCGTGGTTGGCATTGTGGGTGAACTCCCTGCCAGCAGGGGTGTTCTGAAGCGATGCGCTCTTATATACATATTGCAGTTGGATGCGACAACGCTTGTAGAACCAATATTGGAGTCCGAAGATGGCCTTGTGCTGATCCATGTGCTCTTTCACGTTGTAGTTGAAGAAATCATAAGAGCCAACCAAATCCAACTTGGGTGCAACGGGCAAAACGCCAGTAACGTATGCGCCTCGGCTGGTCACATCGTCATCACGACCTTCCAAGTATTCAGCACGCAAACTGAGATGAGAGTCCTGAGACTTGTACTGAAGACCTGCAGACCAACGATTGCGCTTGTAGTCTTGACCTGCAACGATATTGTTGTAAACAGAACCGTTAATGGCATGTCCACGACCAATCTGACCTGTAGCGACAATGTTTAACTCTTTAGTAGGACGGAATTCCAAATGACCGATGAAGTCCTTTTCGCTGTTGCCATCTTTCTTGTTGATACCCTGTCCATTCATGATGGCTGCTTTGTAGGCAAACTTGCTGTCGTTGGTTTCACCAAAGAATTCCAAACCGAGGTCACGACCATACTGTACGTCCATCAGAGGGTCGTTGCAACCGGCCAGGTAGGTGACACCTTCAGAACAAACGTCGATTGCTTCCAACTCTGTGGGCGACATATTGTTCTCGATGGTATAAGCATGTTTGAACTGACCAATCTTGGCGCTGAGAGCCTTGTTGTTGGTGAGGCGGTAAGAAGTCCAATACTCATGTACCACACCTCCGTTGAAGTCGTGCATGAACATGGCGAACCAACGGTCGGTGATGGGTGCACCGACCACAAGGAAGACACGCTTCATCTCAAACGTGTTGTAGTCACGCTTATTGAGTTGATCATTGTCATCCAAGCCGCCTGTGTGCTGATATGTGAAACCTGCCTGTGCGTAACCATCAATCTGAACACGCTCTGCCAAGTCTTTTGCCCAGTCAAGAACCTTTTGTTCCTTAGGTGCTTGAGCTTTCAAGGTGCCTATGCCCGCAAGGCACAGCAACATCGTTGTCAAAGTAGATTTGAATCCCATAATCTTTGTTTTTTATTGGTTTGTGTAGCAAAATTTGAGGCAAAGGTACACTTTCCCAATCATTCCGCCAAATGATTTGTGAAAAAATGTTTAACTTTGCATCCAAATTGAATGAATGCATGGATAAGTTTATAGAAATCATGGACACAACGCTCCGCGATGGTGAACAAACCAACAGCGTGAGTTTTGTACCGCACGAGAAACTGATGATAGCCCGCATGCTGCTGATGGACCTGAATGTCGATCGCATTGAGGTGGCATCGGCACGAGTGTCGGATGGCGAGAAAGAGGCGGTGAAGAGCATCTGCCGTTGGGCACGTCAGGCTGGTATGCTCGACCGTGTGGAAGTGCTGGGCTTTGTGGACGGAAAGACCTCACTCGATTGGATAAACGACTGCGGATGCCAAAATATCAACCTGCTCTGCAAGGGTAGCGAACGGCATTGCCGCTTTCAACTGAAGAAGACGCTTGAAGAGCATGTGGCTGACATCAAGCAGAACATTGCCTATGCCAATGAGTTGGGTATCAGCGTGAATCTCTATATGGAGGATTGGTCGAATGGCATGAAGGACAGTCCCGACTATGTGTTTGGCTTTGTCGATGCACTGAAGGATTGTGGCGTGAAGCGTTTCATGTTGCCCGACACATTGGGCATTCTCAATCCACAGTTGACTGCCGCCTTCATGAGTCAGATGACAAGCCGCTACCCCAACCTGCAGTTTGACTTCCATGCCCATAACGACTACGACCTGGCCACGAGCAATGTGCTGGCAGCCGTGCTGGCCGGGTGTCGGGGTGTCCACACCGCAGTGAACGGACTTGGCGAACGGGCTGGCAATGCACCCATCTCGTCTGTGCAAGCCATTCTGAAAGACCATGCGCATGTGCGTACCAATATAAAAGAAGAGAACCTCGGCAAGGTGTCCACGATGGTGGAAAGCCTGTCGGGCATTGCCATTCCGCCCAACAAACCGATCATCGGCGAGAGTGTCTTCACGCAGGTGGCAGGAGTGCATGCCGATGGCGACAACAAGAACAACCTCTACTGCAACGACCTCCTGCCCGAGCGTTTTGGCAGAAAACGCGAGTATGCGCTGGGCAAGAATTCGGGCAAGGCGAACATTCTCAAGAACCTTGAGGAACTGGGTCTTGAACTCACGTCCGAACAGACACGCCGTGTAACTGACCGCATCATCGAACTGGGCGACAAGAAGCAACTCATCACGCAGGAAGACCTCCCCTACATCGTGGCGGATGTGCTCAAGCACAGTGCCCCCGACGACAAGGTGAAACTCATTTCCTACATGGTCTCCACCGCCTACGGACTCAAGCCAATGGCTTCGGTGAAACTAGAAGTGAATGGCGACGTGTTTGAAGAGTCGGCCATGGGCGACGGTATGTACGATGCTTTCATCCATGCCGTGCGCTACATCTACAAAGACCGCCTCAACCGCCCCTTCCCCTGGCTCACCAACTATCAGGTCAGCATCCCTCCGGGCGGACGCACAGATGCCCTCGTCCAAACCACTATTTCGTGGACTTACAACGATAAGGCTTACCGCACCCGCGCCCTCGATGCCGACCAGACCGAAGCTGCCATCAAGGCCACCATCAAGATGCTCAACATCATAGAGAACGAATGACGATTCGTTCTCTTTTTTTTGCTCAAGTCGAAAAAAAGTCGTATCTTTGTGCCCAGTTTTAGGATACTCCGTAATTCGTAATAGGTAAGTGACTCCGTCGTGCTTTAAGGTGCGTTGCCTTATTTTCAAGTGCAAGTTCGCAACGCCAGACGCCGATCTGAAGGATTCGTAATGAAGGAGCGTGTTACTTATTTAATTATCACTAAATGAAAAAAATTTGTAAGGCTGCAAGCCTGGCATCGTTGTGTGTCAGTCTTGCAGGAAACGTCTGCGCACAGCAGCCGCTGCCTCTGTCGCTTGAACGTATGTTTGAGCTGGCAGAGACGCAGAACCGTGCGTTGGCTGTCATGGACATGGCAGTGCGCGAGGCGGAAGAAGGTGTTAGGGTGGCGAAGAGCTCACGGCTGCCTGACATGGATGCCAGTTTGGCACTGAGTTATTTGGGAAATGCCAACGTGTTTGCTCGTGAGTGGAAAGACTTTCAGGTGGCTCATCTTCCACATTTCGGCAACAACTTCGCCTTCGAGGCTTCGCAGGTCATCTATTCGGGCGGTGCCGTCACGGCAGGCATCGACTTGGCGAAGATGAAGCGTGAGATGGCTTTGCTTTCAAAGGAAGAGATGCGCGAGAATGTGCGCATGATGCTGGCTGGGAGTTATCTGCAACTCTACAAACTGCAGAACGAACGGCGTGTGTATGAGCAGAACACCATGCAGACACGGAAACTCATCGACGAAATCAATGCCAAACATGCACAGGGGGTGGCGCTGAAGAACGATGTGACACGTTATGAGCTGCAACTGAAAGGCTATGAGTTGGCACTCACACAGATTCAGAACAACCGTGAGGTGCTCAACCATCGGTTGAACATTGCCCTCGGACTGCCCGAAGACACTCGGATAGAGATTGACACAACGATGACGGCAACACTTCCGGCCGTCTCCAACGAGCTGACGTGGCAGAACGAAGCCTTGCAGTCGGCTCCCCCGCTGAAACAGAGCCAGTTGGGCATCGACATGAGCAAGCAGGGGGAAAAACTGGCAGGTGCAGACAGTAAGCCCACCGTCTTCGCCTTTGCTGCCGACAAGTTGGATGCCCCCATTCTGACCGAGGTGCCTACCATCAACTCCAACCTCAACTACTGGTATGCCGGGGTGGGCGTGAAGTACAGCCTCTCGTCGCTCTTCAAAGGAAACAAGAAAGTGCGTCAGGCACATGTAGCCACGCTATTGGCTGAGGAAGAGCACCGCATGGCACAGGACAATATACGCACGGCGGTGAAAGATGCCTACGTGCATTTCGACGAGTCTTTCACCCTCTACGACACCCAGAAGAAGAGCCTCGAACTGGCGCAGCAAAACTATCAAGTGGTGAACAACCGCTACCTGAACGGATTGGCACTCATCACCGACATGCTCGATGCCAGCAACCAGAAACTGAGCGCCGAACTGCAAGTGGTGAATGCCGAAATCAACATCTTATTCAACTATTATCAACTGAAGAAAACTGTAGGAAGTTTGTAAAAGCACTATGAAACATAAGACTAAGAAGCTCATTTATAACATCATCGTCGTTGTCGCCCTGCTGGTGGGTCTGGCATGGGTGTGCGGCAAGTTCATTCATCTCGGTCGGGTGGAGTTCACCGACAATGCTCAGGTGAAACAACTCATTGTGCCAGCCAACAGCCGTGTTCAAGGCTTTATCAAAGAGGTGCGCTTCGAGGAATATCAGGCAGTGAAGAAAGGCGACACGCTCGCCATCATCGAAGATGCAGAGTTCCGCTACCGTCTGGCCCAGGCCGAGGCTGACTATCAGAACGCGACCGCAGGCAAGAGTGCCATGCACAACGTCATCTCCACCACCTCCAACAACATTGCCGTGAACGAAGCCTCCATAGAGGAAGCGCGCATCGTGATGGAGAATGCCCAAAAGAACTACGAGCGTTTTGCCAACTTGCTGAAGCAGGAGAGTGTGACCCGTCAGCAGTTTGACGACATGAAGACCGCCTACGAGGCTGCCAAGGCACGTTATGAGATGCTGCAACGCTCCAAGCAATCGACCACGCTGGCCGTGAAGGAGCAGCACACACGGTTGGGGCAGAACGATGCGGGCATCGCTTTGGCCGAGGCAGCGGTGGAACTGGCACGGCTGAACCTCTCCTACACCGTCATCGTGGCTCCTTGTGACGGTGTGACAGGAAGGAAGGAGATTCAGGTAGGGCAACTCATTCAGCCCGGACAAACCATCGTTGATATTGTGGATGGCGAAGACAAGTGGGTGGTGGCGAACTACAAGGAGACACAAACTGCCAACATCCGTCCGGGGCAGGACGTGGAGATAGAGGTGGATGCCGTGCCGGGCGTGACCTTCAAAGGCACCGTGACCAGCATCTCCCGTGCCACAGGTGCTGCCTTCTCCCTGTTGCCACAAGACAATTCGAGCGGCAACTTCGTGAAGGTGGAACAGCGCATCCCGCTCCGCATCGACTTCTCCAAAGAGAATCGGGCCGAGGACTTGGAGCGTGTGGCGGCTGGCATGAATGTGGAATGCACGGTAAAGTACTGATTCAGAATGAATACCTTTTCTATTCCGCAGATGCGCGACTTCGTGCCGCATCGCCTTCGTCCGTGGATTCTGGTCATCTTCGTGCTGGTGTTCCAGTTTTCAGGCGGAGTCTATCTGGCATCCGTTGCCGAGATGGTGGGCAGCACCCAACTGTTGCAGGAAGACATCCAGATGGCTGGCTATGCCTCGCTGGTGGGCATGGCACTCTTCTTCGGCATGATGTTCCGACTGAAGATGGCAGTCAAGTCGAAACCCACGTTGCTCCTCTGCTGCTCCGTCATCCTGCTGGCCAACATCATCTGTGCCAACACCACTTCCGTGCCACTGCTGGTTGCCACCTGCTTCGTGTCGGGCTTCTTCCGCATCTGGGGCACCTTCGAGTGTAACAGCACTATCCAACTCTGGATCACGCCCAAACGCGACATGTCCGTCTTCTTCTGCTACGTCTATCTCATCGTCAACAGCACCATCAACCTTTCGGGCATCATGTCGGTCTATCTCGCCTTCTGGCAGACCTGGGAATACATGCACTATGCCATCGTGCTGGCACTCCTGCTGGTGATGCTCACCACGCTCATCATCTACAACGACAAGCGCGTCATGCCGCCCCTGCCGCTCTATGGCATCGATTGGCTCGGCATGCTCATGTGGGGAGTGGTGGGTCTGTGCGTCGTGTTTGTCTGCACCTATGGCGAACACTACGACTGGTTCGACTCGTTCCACATCCGCTTCGCCACGTTCATCGGGGTCATCACCTTCATCCTGAACCGTTGGCGCGCTTCGTTCATTCATCATTCCTACATCTTCTACGACCTCTTTAGCCGCTACCCCATGGTGCTCATGCTCATCGGCATCATCGTGTTGGGCGACACGCTGCTGGCTCCCGAACACATCTTCAAGCATGCCCTGATGGAAGGCGTCCTCGGCTACGACTCGCTCAACGTCATCTCGCTCAACTGGGTGGGATTCCTCGGCACCCTGCTCGGCTGTCTGGTCGTCTATGTGCTCTTTGCCCGCTGGAAGTGGCCCTATCAGCGCATGCTCATGATCGCCTTCCTGTGCTACATCTTCTATCTGGCATACTTCTACGTCGTCATCGACTACAACCTGCCGAAGGAAGCCCTCTGTCTGCCCATCATCGTGCGCACCGTCGGCTATGTCGTCATGGCAACCGCTGTCTTGACAGCCAACACTTCGTTGCCCTTCCCCTTCCACTTCTGTCAGGCGGTGTGCGTGCAGAATCTCTTCAGTGCCGCCTTGGCTGGCTGCATAGGCTCTGCCATCGTAGGCCGCATGCTTCGGGTGGTGCAGAAGATGAACTTCACCGAACTCTGTGCTGGCATTGACCATCTTTCGCCCCTTCCCCGGCAAGGTTGGGAGGCTGCCTATGGCATGACCCAAGCACAAGCCTTGCTCGAATCGATGAAGGAGATTTACGGCATCCTTCTGCTCATCGCCATCGGTGCATGGCTCTTTGCCGTCCTCTTCCATCCTGCCATCCGCCCCACACGCTATCTCCATCCGCTCTTCACCACCATCCGCAGCAACCTCTCGAAGGATATGCTGAAGAAGATGAGGGCTGAGAAACGGACAGAGATGGAGTGAAAGAAGTGAAAAGTGAAGAGTGAATAATCTAAGTTACCTGCCATTCGGACTGCTAGCAACTCATTAGTAAAAGTAACTTAGATTTTTCACTTTTCACTTTTCTCTTTTCACTATTCTTCGTATCTTTGCACCATCTAATTTCAAAAAGTGACTAAAGAAAGGACAAGACTATGGAAAAGTATCAGAAAGTGATTTCCGCAGCCATTATTGCTGTCGGTCTAATCGTGTTGGGACTGTGTCTCAAGGGCGGTATTGACAACTTCACCAATAAAGACCGCCGCGTGACGGTGAAGGGACTCTCCGAGCGTGAAGTGGATGCCGACAAGGTGACATGGACCATGAGTGTGCAAGTGGCAGGTGATGACCTGCAACCGCTGTTTGGTGAACTCAACGTGAAGATGGATGCCATTCAGCAATTCTTGAAGGAGAAAGGTATCAAGGGCAAAGGCGAAGTGACTGTCAACACGTATGATGTGACTGACAATCTGGCGAATGCATGGGGCGACAATCAACCACGATACCATTACACTGTAAGACGTTCCCTAAAGGTGGTGTCAAAAAACACCAAGTTCATCAGTCAGTTGCGACAGAAAGTAGATGAACTGATTGGCTGGGATGTCATTCTGGATTCTGATTATGCCGAATACGAGTACACGCAGTTCCAGCAACTGAAGCCCGAAATGATGGCGGAAGCCATTGCCAACGCTGAGAAGACTGCCACCCAGTTTGCAGAGAACAGCCACTCCACCATCAACAAGATTGTGGAAGCTGGCCAAGGCGAGTTCTCCATCGATGATGCCGACGCCCCCTTCAAGAAGAAAGTGCGCGTGGTGTCAACTATCACCTATTCATTGAAAGATTGAAAGATTGAAAGATTGAACCACAAAACCGACGTGGGGCACGTCGGTCAGGCGACGTGGGGCATGTCGGTGAACCGACGTGCCCCACATCGGTTTAGGGGGGGTGTTGAAGAGGCTGTTGTCTTTTCTTCCATCAAGGAAGACCTTCCCCAACTTCGCCCTATTATTGAAGAGTTGTTGAAGGATTAAAAAGTAATGAGGCTGTGTCAGTTACTTTTGACACAGCCTCTTCTTGTTGCTTGTCGGTTATTTAGTTGTTGATTACTACTTTTTTGCCATCTTTGATGTAGATGCCTTGTGTGGGATTTTCTGCTGGTATGCCTTGCAGAGTGTAGAAGGTGGTGTTGTGAGGGGATGCTTTGTCCTGTAGATTTTCAATGCCAGAGGAGGTTGCTCCGTTGAACTGCCACCAGTCCCAGTTGAATAGTGTGGCATCTCCTGTGCCGATGAAACTGAAGTGAATATCGTGGATGCCTGTTGGCGTGTTAGTCAGTTCGAAAGTCCTTTCTTCCCAAACATTTTCTCCTCCAGTTGCCTCGATTTTTATCTTGGCCAAAATCTTTCCTTTTGTATTGTCTTGCCGTACCACTAGCGTGCCGTTGTTGCTCTTGGCTGCTACGCGGATAGTGATAGATTGAGCACCTTCAGACCCGAAATCGACGTTTGCCACGCGCATGGAGTCGCCGGCATGGATGTCGGTGACATAAACGCCTGTGGATTCATTGCCTACAACGCTGATTCCTTCAGCGGCATTGAGTGTCTCGGCCTGCTGACGGAGGTATGGGCTCATGGTACAAAGTGCTTTAACGCCTTGTCGAGTTGCCGTGACGGGCTGGATTCGTCCGTTTGAAGCGAAGGTCATCTCCTCGACTGCCATGCTTCGGTTGAAGCCACCACCACCTTTAGCCCATCCTGTATGGTAGAAGAAGTAGTCTTTGCCTTTGTAGTTCACGATGCCACTGTGGTTGGTGAACGAACCGGTATTTTGTTGCGTCATCACTTGCCCCATGTATGTCCATGGTCCTTCTGGACTTGTGCTCATGCTGTAGGAAATGTGTTCGGGCACTCCTCCTGCTGCGTAAATCAGGTAGTAGTTGTCGCCACGTTTGTCGAGCCATGGCCCTTCTTCGTAGCAGTCTTTCCCCGTCACTTTATCGTCCACTTTTACACCGCCGAAAGCTTTTTCTGTCAGTTCCACCTCAACAACGCCATTCTTGCCGATGCTGGTATCAACCAGAATCATGTTCTTTCTCAGTTTGGCATAGCGCAGTTTGTTGTTGCCCCAGTAGAGATAGGCTTGTCCGTCATCGTCAATAAAGACGGAAGGGTCAATGTCGCCTCCCTCACCTGTGTCCAGAATAGGCTGCTTGCGTGCATCCTTGAATGGGCCAGAAGGCTTGTCGCTTTTGCCCACTCCGATATAGTGACGCCAGTCGTTTGGCTTTGAGAGACATATATACCAGTAGTAAGTGCCGTCTCTCTCTACACACTGGCTTGCCCAGCAAGTTCCTTCTCTTGCCCATGCAAAGGCTGTGCGAGGCATGGCGATACCGTGGTCGGTCCAGTTCACCATGTCAACGGTGGAATAGACTCGATAGCGGTCCATGTAGTAGAAGTCGTGTACACCAGGGATGTTCATGTCTTCGTCGCAATAGACGTAGAGACTGTCGTTGCCTTCAAACACCATCGGTGCAGGATCGGCTGTGTAGCAGTGGGTAACGATGGGGTTCTGTGCTACAGCTGTGTTGCTTGCCATCAGTATTGACAGAGCAAGGAACGATGTCTTTAAGCTTAATTTTTCCATATTTTACGATAGTTTGTTTGTCCGTCCTTAAAAATCTTTTCGATGTAGATGCCTTTGTTGTCTCCCTTTGTCATTCTGCCTTGCAGGTCATAGAGGATGCTTTTCAGCATTGCTGTCTGCTTGTTCTTTGTCACTTGCCACGAACCCTTGCAACGCATCAGGTGCCACCATGTTGATGTCCAGCACACGGCCCGTTCCAGTGGTTCCCTTCGCAACACCCGTGTTATCACACACCTGAATCTTGGCGATGTCTTTCGCTTTCATCTGACTCAGCACCAACCTCGTGTCGCCATTTACAGGGCCATTGTCAATGCGGAGGTTATATCCGGCAATGACATCCTCGTAATTGGCAATCATCAAGTCTGGCACCATCAGAAGAACATCCATCAGTGTCTCTTCACCCGTCAGTTCCATGCGTTGAGGATAAATCATCGTCCTGTCCGCCTTCATCTCAACGACAGGCAAATCATCATCTGCCAACGCGCAAGCAGACAAGCACAATAAGATGATTGACATGAAAAGATGTCGGTTCATACGAATATTAATTGCTCGATTTAGTTTGGTACAAAGTTACATGGAATAATTGAAATGTCCAAGAATTATTGACAAAAAATATATAATGTACTTGTGTTTCGGCAACATGAAGACATGACTTTCGTCATCACAAGAACATGTGTGAAGGCATCTCCGTGATGCGTTGCCGTAAAGCTCCAAACAATTTGGCTTGATTACAACATTCAATTTGGCTTGAATACAAATTGGTGTCTTCAAGACAAATGAAAAGGAGTATTCAAGGTAAATGATTTTGTGTAATCAGAACAAATGGGTTGGCGTTGCACCGCAAGGGGCTGTTGTGATATGCTCGCACGGTTCGATGTGGAGATTCAATAGAAAGAGATATGGAGATGTTTGTGCTCGTCGAAGTTACATGGAATAAATATTAAATCGGAAATGCAAGTTTTTGTATAATGTTTTGGCGAAGGGGAGGTTTTTTCGTACCTTTGCATATCTCCACAACGAAGTGGAAAGTAAACAAAAGAGATATGACACGAAGTATTTTACTTATGTTGTTGGTGCTTAGCTGTGTGTCGCTGAAGATGGATGCACAGAAGGCAGAGTTGAAACCACGTTTGGTGGTGTGTACGGACATTGGCGCACCCGATGTGGAACCTGATGATATGGAGTCGGCTGTGCGTCTCATGGCTTATGCCGACCAGTTTGAGATTGAAGGCATCTTCACGACAGTGGGGTGGAATTGTGACCCTTATCCGCAGGAATGGGCAGACTATCTGAGAAAGGTGATGGATGCGTATGAGAAAGATGTGAAGAAGCTGATGGCTCGTTCGGGACAAAAGAAGTTTGCCTCGCTTGCCAAAGAGAATGGAAAGCAACGGATAGGTTATTGGCCAAGCCCTGAATATATTCGTGGACGTGCCATGATGGGCAGCACACGTGGTGGCATCAAGGTGGTGGGTGAGGGCAATGATTCTCCGGGCAGCAATCTCCTGATTCGATTGGCTGACGAACCTGACGAGCGCCCGATTTGGGTGGCTGCATGGGGTGGTGCCAACACATTGGCACAGGCTATCTGGCGAGTGAAGCAGACACGCACTCCTGAGCAGGTGCGACAATTCGTCAGGAAGTTCCGCATCTATGCCATTACTGACCAAGACATGCAGTACAGCATGCGCATGAACAGGGCGTACAGCTCGCATCAGTGGTTGCGTCAGGAGTTTCAGAATGACTTGAAATTCATTTGGGATGAGGGAACGTGGCAGCTGCAATGCGACTTGGGTAAGGAGTATTGGGAAGAACACGAGAAGTATATTCAGGGAAAAGGTGCTTTGGGTGCCGAATATCCAAAGTACAAATGGGGTGTGGAAGGCGACACACCTTCCTTCCTCTATGTGATGCCTAATGGTCTCAGCGATCCAGAAGACCCGACGCAAGTGAATTGGGGCGGCTATCACCAGTTCGGGCTTTGTCCTGACTCTCTGACGTATGCCTGGACAAGTTGGGAACAGCCCACCTACAACACCACTCGCGATTATAAGCGCTATTTCTACCCTGACGAACTGAACGACTTTAAGGCTCGTATGCAATGGGCAGATGAGGGTTGGGGAAACACCAATCCTCATGTGATTGTGAACGGCAAGAAAGGTATTTCTATCATCCATATACAAGCGAAAGCAGGAACTCAAGTCCGTTTGGATGCCTCTCGTTCCTATGATAGTGAGGGTGATGCCCTTTCATTCCTTTGGTGGCAGCAGAAAGAGGCAGGACTCGACCATCAGCCACTTTCCATACTTGTGTCAGAATCATCTGTCGCTACTGTGCAGATACCCCAAGGCGCACAAGGCAAGACCTTCCATTTCATCTGTGAGGTGCATGACGATGGACCTTTCCATCTGGTGGCATATCGACGTGTTATCATCAAGGTGGAATAGAAAAGGATGTGTGTAATTGCAAAAAATACAAGAATTACAAAAGAAAAAGGGCAAAGCTATATTTAGAAAAGTTTTGACGCTTGCTTATAATTGACTAGCTGGATGTCGGCATTGGTGTTTTCCATATTGCCAGCATAGACAATAGCTCTTTTTCCGATAGGGTCTTTGATGTATGTGTCCATTTTGCTGATTACTTTTTGGAAATCAATATTGTAAGTCATAGAGGATTTAATCTCAAAGCCATTCATACAATTACCATCTTTTGTTAGCAAGTCAATCTCGTTTTTATTTGAATCGCGATAGAAATAAAGATTGCTCTCTTTCCCTTTGTTAAATCTTGCTTTCAGAGCCTCCATAACAATCAAATTTTCAAACAAATGTCCACGCATCTTGTCACGAGAAAGTTGGACGGGTGACTCAATGTTGAGCAAATAGCATGCTAATCCTGTATCGCAAAAATAGAGCTTGGGCGATTTGATAAGTCGCTTGACGGTATTCCCAGAATAAGGATGCAGCAACGTTATAACATAAGAAGCCTCCAAAACGGAAAGCCAAGAACTGATGGTGTTGGATGTCACTCCTACTTCGCTTGCGAGTTCCGAAGCATTGAAAACACTGCCGATTCTTCCAGCGCACAACCTAAGAAATGTGTTGAATTGAATTAAATCTTTCACGTTGACAACCTCCCTTACATCACGCTCAAGATAAGTCTTTACATACGACGGATAATAAAGGCGTGCTATATTCTTTTCCGCACAAATGGAAGGATAAAGTCCGTCAAACATTAGTTCGTCAAGACTTTTTCTTTCAGTGTCCTTCTGTGTTTCTTCCATTGACATGGGCAAAAGGTCAAACATGCCAACACGTCCAGCTAATGATTGTGACACGCTGCGTATCAGTGCGAAATTGGAACTCCCTGACAAGATGAATTGTCTGTTGGGATGGTCATCCGCGATGCCTTGAATGTAAGAAAGTAATTCTGGTACTTTGTGTACCTCGTCCAAAATCATTCCTTCTTCCGTTTGATTCAGAAAAGCTACAGGGTCACTCTTGGCATAGTTCCTCACATCCAAATCTTCAAGTGTGTATTTGATGAAATTGGGGAACAAATGTTTGATGAGTGTACTTTTCCCCGATTGTCTTGGTCCCGTGATACACACCACGGGAAAATACTGCGCAGCCTCCAATACCACAGCAGAAATGCTTCGTTCTATGTATTTACTCTTGTCCATTATTTATGCAAATTTGAAATTAGATTGCAAATTTACATAAAAAAAAGGCACGTCTCCAAATAAAAATAGAAAAAAATGAAAAATCCCTCATCTTTATGCAAATTTGAAGTCGAATTGCAAATTTGCATAGAATGTGACAATACACAGATGACCTGCCCGAATGGGCAAAGATGCTGGTGAAGGAATAATTTGACCACAAAGAAAAAACGAATTTGTAACTAGTCTCGTTTGAGAATACAATATAAATATTTATAGCCCTTTTGCCATATCTATAAATGGTTGAATGCTTTTCCCTTGAATAGCCATTCCTGCATCCGTTGGATTTTCTAATTTATATCTACTTTTGGCACTACCATTTAATGAATAATCTCTTCCCTTAATAGTAATTGTGTACCAGTGCTCTTCACGTTTTTCAATAATTACAGAATCTGTATAGAAAGGCCAATCCCCTATGAATTGTTCCCTTGTAACCTTCATGTATTTATAATGAGGGTTTAGATGCCGATTAACCCAATCTAAAAATGTCCTTTTGTGTCCGTTCTTGTAATTATATGTATATCTTGTGGTTTGTACTCGATAGTTTGTTTTACCATATGTTCTTTCATCCAGTTCAGAGAAATCTGTAATGTAAATAGACATTTGTTTTCCGAGTGCTCCTAGTTCGCAATAATTAAATTGTCTTGACAGAGCAGCGATAAATTTCTCGAAGACAATGACGATGTAGGCATTGGTGTATTGTATTATTTCATTTGTTTTTTCTATTGAATATAATTCGTGCCTAGAAAAGTGGCTCTTTTGTAAATTTGACTCATATTCGCTCCATTCTGTCATGGGGTCAAAGGTTTTTACTTGGTTCTCTATGATATCAAAATTGTGGTATCGAGCCATTTTCCCAAATTCAGATAAAATGTGTAATAAACAATGAAGTTTTTTATCCTTTTGAATGTATATCTTGTCTTCCTCCAAGATTTGAATAGACATGCTCTCAAAATAGTGGTTAGATAGAATGTAATTCATTATCCTTTCTATGTCATGTCCGAGAGTTTTAAAAAAAGTTGTATTGGGCAGTTGTGATTCTTCATGATATTTCCATACTAAAATGTACATTTTCATGAAGCGTTCAAATCCCTGTTGTAGTAATTGAAATGGTAGAAAATAAAAATCGTTATCAATATTGAGATTTTGTATCTCTCCCAATCCCAATCGAATGAGACGTATAGAAGTCTCAAATTCTTCAAATATGGCGATTTTTCTGATTAGTTCATTTTCCATTTTGTAAATTACCTTAATTCCGCAACACTATAATTTAACTTTATTTATAAGTTCCTGAACAACA
>SAMEA3663015__coassemble_243_pt1 | contig 26992 bp, 25 predicted proteins | sample SAMEA3663015__metabat2_low_PE_019 | metagenome-assembled genome bin SAMEA3663015 (sample SAMEA3663015) | pig gut metagenome | biome: pig gut; feature: pig-associated habitat; material: faeces | place: France | collected 2012
TGTCTGCTGTTTCCATGACAATAGCCAACGGAATCATCAATCTGGGGAAACTGATTAAAAAACAAAAAAAATGAAATCCATCACGGACTTCACTTTCTTCGCCATTTTCATTACCATGAAAAAAAATGAACCAAAATCTTTTACTAACCTAAAACCTATTGTATAACCTATGTCTAATAACACTATTTCTTTTTATCCTATGTAAAACAATCTATTTTACCCAAACCAATTAACCTTATTGAGTTTCATCTCACCTTAACACTAATACCTATATATATAACCTATGAAATAGAATCCTCTGTTCTGTTCCGCACTCTTGCGGCGGCTTCACTGAGCCTCTTTTCTTTTGACGATGCAAAGTTACGGGCCTTTAGCGACATCGCATCAAGAAATGATTGAAAAACTTTCAAAAAAGGCTGTTTGCTTGACATAAATCAACGTTTGTGTACGCACACACGTCCTTTTGCAGAGATTTTTGTCTCATTTCTTTTTCACAGGATCACAAGTAAGTCCGCAACCAAGACGTTTGAGGATTTTGCGGTCCACCTCACCCAGCATCACCGTCGTATGCATCTGACAACCACGCAACTTAGGCAGTTGTTCCAAGGCCTTGCGGCAGTTCTCGTCACGCTGGGAGAGCACAGAAATGGCAACAAGCACTTCGTCTGTGTGCAGACGCGGGTTATTGCCCAACAGATACTCAATCTTCGTCTTTTGGATAGGTTCAATCATGCTCTGCGGAATGAGTTTAACATCATGTCCTATGCCCGCAAGGTGCTTCATCACATTGAGCAGCAAAGCCGCACAACAGCCAAGCAAATCACCCGTTTTGGAGGTGATGATAGTACCATCCTCCATTTCCATCGCAGCACAGTGTACACCAGTCTGGTTTTTCCTTTCGTTGGCAGCCACGGTAACACGTCGATCGCCCGTCGTGATTTTCGCCTGATTGAACAGCATCTGAATCTTGCTCACCTCACTCTCGTTGCAAGCCCCGTCTGCCAATTTGTTGGTGGCATCGTAGTAGCGACGGATAATCTCATCCTTCGAGGCTTGACAGCACACATCATCATCGCTGATGCAGAACCCCACCATGTTCACGCCCATGTCAGTCGGTGACTTGTAGGGGTTCTCGCCATAGATGCCCTCAAAGAGCGCGTTCAGGACTGGGAAAATCTCAATGTCACGGTTATAGTTGATGGCCACCTTACCATAAGCATCAAAATGGAAGGGGTCAATCATGTTCACATCATTCAAATCGGCGGTGGCAGCCTCATAGGCAATGTTCACAGGATGTTTCAGCGGCAGGTTCCACACAGGGAAAGTCTCGAACTTGGCATAACCAGCACGAATGCCACGTTTGTTCTCGCCGTAGAGTTGGCTCAGGCAAACCGCCATCTTGCCACTACCCGGACCTGGAGCCGTCACGATGACCAACGGACGGGTGGTCTCCACGTAGTCGTTCTTGCCGAAACCATTGTCAGAAGCAATCAGTTCCACATTGTGAGGATACCCATCAATGAGATAATGACAATAGGACTTGATGCCCATACGTTCGAGACGATGGCGGAACTGGTCAGCAGCACGCTGACCGTCATAGTGAGTGATGACCACAGAGCCCACATAGAAGCCGCGACTCATAAACTCATCACGCAGACGCAAGGCATCTTCATCGTATGTGATGCCAAGGTCAGCCCTCATCTTGTTCTGTTCAATGTCTTCAGCACTAATCACAATCACAATCTCCAGGCTGTCCCTCAACTGGGCAAACATACGTAGTTTCGAATCGGGCTTAAAACCAGGCAGAACACGCGATGCGTGATGGTCATCGAAGAGTTTTCCGCCCAATTCGAGGTAAAGTTTCCCGTCAAACTGCGCAATGCGTTCACGAATGTGTTCCGACTGAATACGGAGATATTTCTCGTTGTCAAATCCTATCTTCATATATCTTCCTATATTTTGCAAATTTGGCTGCAAAGGTAAGAAATTTTCATTAGGAATGAGAAATCAGAAATAAGGAATTGTTACTTTCACAAAAAAAAACACCTTCAATTGCAAAAAAAACCGAAATTCTGATTTCTAATTCCCAATTAAGTTATATCTTTGTGGCGAGTTTCAACCCAATCATTAAAACTATGTTAGAATTTTTAGATGCCATTGCGCCTTCATCCAGCATGACGCTGTGGGAAAATTTTCAAAGCATGGACTCCTGGATGCAAGTGTTCTGGGGATGTGCCATCGTTGGTTCCGCCATCTTCGTTGTGCAGATGGTGCTGACCCTGATTGGCATGGACAGCAGCGACATGGACGTGGACTTCGATGGTGGCGACACGATGGATTTAGGTGGGGGTATCTCGCTTTTCAGCATCAAGAACTTCGTCAATTTCATCGTTGGTTTTGGTTGGGCAGGTGTCTGTTTCCATGAGGCCATCGAAAACAAATGGCTGCTCACACTTATTGCCGTAGTGGTTGGTGTGGCGTTCGTTCTCATGTTCTTCTTCATCAAAAAGCAGACCAAAAAGTTGGAACACAACGGTGCCTTCGTCATTAACGATTGCGTAGGCAAAACCGTAGATGTATATCTGCACATTCCCGCAGGCAAAAGCGGCAAGGGGAAAGTGCAAGTAAGCCTTAATGGTTCTGTGCAGGAATTTGACGCCATGACCGAAGGAGACAGTATCGCCACCGGCCAGAAAGTGGAGGTAATCAGCACGATTGACGGTTCGACCGTGCTGGTGAAATAACCTTCAGACTTCAATGCCCAAGTACCCCATTGTTCAACATACCATTCATCAATTCTTAATTGTTAATTATTAATCGTTAATTTATTCATTTGATCAATATGACTTATCTCATCATTGTAGCGGTGGTTGTAGCCATCGTGCTCTTGATTTCCATCATCAATCGTTACAGAAGATGTCCATCGGACAAGATTCTGGTAGTTTATGGAACCACAGGCAACAAAGGCTCTGCCAAGTGTGTGCATGGCGGCGGTACATTCGTATGGCCTATCATTCAGGACTATGCCTACCTGAGCCTCACCCCCATCAGCATTGACGCCAACCTCACCAACGCACTGTCACGTCAGAACATCCGCGTGGACGTGCCATGCCGATTCACAGTGGGTATCTCTACCGATACGGACAGCATGACAGCCGCAGCAGAGCGTCTGTTAGGCTTGACCGCTGGTCAGATTCAGGAACTGGCACGAGACATTCTCTTCGGTCAGCTGCGTCTGGTCATTGCCACCATGAGCATTGAGGAACTGAACAGCGACCGTGACAAGTTCCTGGAAGCCATCTCCAGCAACGTCGAGGTGGAACTGAAGAAAATTGGTCTGCGACTCATCAACGTGAACGTAACCGACATCAACGATGAGAGCGGCTACATTGAGGCACTCGGACAGGAAGCGGCAGCCAAGGCCATCAACGAAGCCAAGGTACGCGTGGCAGAACAAGAGAAATTCGGTGAAATCGGTAAGGCCGATGCCAACCGAGAGACCCGTATCCGTACCGCTGAAGCCAATGCACAGGCCGTGCAGGGTGAAAACGAAGCAAAGGTGCAGATTGCCAATTCTGATGCAGACCGTCGCGAACGTGAGGCAGAAGCACAGCGCAAGGCAATAGCAGCCGAGAAAGTGGCAGCAGCCAAGGCACTCGAAGAAGCATATTCGGCAGAAGAGAAAGCCGAGGAAGCACGTGCAAACCGTGAACGCGCCACACAGAGTGCCAACGTGCTCGTCAGCCAGGAAATTGAGAAGAAACGTAAAATTATCGAGGCAGAAGCCGAGGCTGAAAAGATTCGTGTCAATGCCAAGGGTGAAGCCGATGCTGCCTATGCCAAGATGGAAGCAGAGGCACGCGGTCTCTTCGAGATTCTTTCGCGTCAGGCACAAGGCTACGACAAGATGGTGCAGGCCGCTGGTGGCGATGCCAACAAAGCCTACATGCTCCTTTTGCTTGAGAAGTTGCCAGAACTCGTCAAGACACAAGTGGAAGCCGTCAAGGGCATCAACATCGACCATGTCACCGTTTGGGATTCAGGCAATTCAGCCGACGGGAAAGGCAGCACAGCCAACTTCCTTAGCGGGCTGATGAAAAGCGTCCCCCCGCTCCACGAACTCTTCGACCAAGCAGGACTTGCCCTGCCTGAATATCTGGCAAAGAAGAAAGAGGAAAGCCCTGCCCCAACCCTCCCCGAAGGAGAGGAAACCGAAGAGGCATAAACAAAACAGAATGACAAAAAGAAAAAATCAGTGAAAAAATTACTCTATTCAGTGCTCGCGGCATGTGCCGTGAGCATTTCCGTATTCACCGCCACCAGTTGCAAAGATGGCGAAACCTATGCCGAGAAGAAAGAAAAAGAGGCAAAATCCATCGGGCAATTCCTTCTCGACAACGACTTCGTGGGTAAAATCACCCCCATCACCGAAGCACAGTTCTATGCGCAAGACAGCATGACAGACCTCTCACGCAACGAGTTTGTCAGATTCAACGACGATGGCATCTACATGCAGATTGTCCGTAAAGGCGAAGGTCCCACCATGGTGGAACTGGCAAAACAGAGGAAAGACACCACCGTCACCCGTCCCATCCTCTGCAAATTCCTGGAATACGACATCCAGGGAGGCGACACCACCAACACCAACATGACCATCAACAAAGACAACACCAGCCGAATCGACGAAATGATGTGCACCTACGACCACTATGGTCGCACATACACAGCAGGATTCACCATTGGTGTCATGAAAGAGGCCTATGGCTCTGTCGTACCGAAAGGATGGCTCAAACCATTGGATTTCATCCGTCTGACCAAGACCGACGGCGAAGAAGCCAAGGTGCGCATCATCGTGCCGCATTCCTCAGGCACCAACAATGCCTCAGGTCACGTGCAGCCATTCTACTACGAAATCACTTACATGATTCCACCAAACTATTAAATAGTTGACAGTTGAGAGTTGACAGTTGACAGTTCCATGCGGACTTAAATACAACTGTCAACTCTCAACTGTCAACTGTCAACTACAACAACATGAGTCTCATTAAATCAATTTCCGGCATCCGCGGAACAATTGGCGGACGTGCCGGCGAGGGTTTGAATCCCCTCGACATTGTGAAATTCACGAGTGCATACGCAACACTGATCCGCCGCACCACCAAGATTGAGAGCAACAAGATTGTCGTGGGTCGCGATGCCCGCATCTCTGGCGAGATGGTTAAGAACGTCGTGTGCGGCACCCTCATGGGCATGGGCTTCGATGTGGTCAACATCGGACTTGCCTCAACCCCCACCACCGAAATTGCGGTAACGATGGAAGGCGCCTGTGGCGGCATCATCATCACCGCCAGCCACAACCCCCGTCATTGGAACGCCCTCAAACTCCTCAACGAGAAGGGCGAATTCCTCAACGCCGCTGAAGGCAACGAGGTGCTGAAGATTGCCGAAGCCGAAGACTTCGACTATGCCGATGTCGATGGACTCGGCCATTACACCGAAGACAACTCCTACGACCAGAAGCACATCGACATGGTGCTGGGTCTCGACCTCGTCGATGTGCCAGCCATCAAGAAACAAGGCTTCCGTGTGGCATTCGACAGCATCAATTCCGTGGGAGGCATCATCCTGCCCAAACTCCTCAAGGCTTTAGGCGTAGAAGATGTGACTCCCCTCTACGGAGAACCCACAGGTGATTTCCAGCACAATCCAGAGCCACTGGAGAAGAACCTGGGCGACATCATGAGCCTCATGGCGAAAGGCGGCAAGGATGTCGGCTTCGTAGTTGACCCCGACGTGGACCGCCTCGCCTTCATTTGTGAAAACGGCAAGATGTACGGTGAGGAATACACCCTCGTCACTGTGGCAGACTACATCCTCAAGCACACCCCTGGCAACACCGTGAGCAACCTCTCTTCCACCCGCGCCCTGCGCGACGTGACCCGCAAGTACGGCCAGCAGTACAATGCTGCCGCTGTAGGCGAAGTGAACGTGGTGACAAAGATGAAGGAGACCAACACCGTCATCGGCGGTGAAGGCAACGGCGGTGTCATCTACCCCGCCGCCCACTATGGCCGTGATGCCCTCGTCGGCATTGCCCTCTTCCTCAGCCATTTGGCACACGAACGCGAGGCACAATCCGGACTCACCGTTAGCCAACTCCGTGCCACCTACCCCAACTACGCCATCGCCAAGAACCGCATTGACCTCGATGCCTCCACCGACGTGGATGCCATCCTCGCCAAGGTGAAGGCAATGTACACAGGGCAACCCGGCATCGAAGTCAACGACATCGACGGTGTGAAGATTGACTTCCCCGACAAGTGGGTACACCTCCGTAAGTCCAACACCGAGCCCATCATCCGCGTCTATTCCGAAGCCGCCACAATGGAGACAGCCGACGAGATTGGCAAAAAGATTATGGACGTGGTGTATGCGATGAAATAAACCAACCACACATATATATAAGAGGGTGTGTCAAAATACAGAGATTGTATAATAGACAACGGATTTCACGGATTAAACGGATTGAAGCCATGCTGATAGTCGGAGACTTACAAAACCCGTTTAATCCGTGAAATCCGTTTAATCCGTTGTGGTCAATTTGACACACCCTCTTGTACCCCCAAAAATCGACGTCGTCGATGTCGGTTGGTCGATGTCGTCGATGTCGACCAACCGATGTCGTCGACGTCGATTCAGATGCTGTTGAATAGTTTATTTTGACACAGCCTCATCGATTGGGTTACGACAGCACCCACTCAGGAAACAGTCATCACGTCAAAACAGGGATGCACGTTACACACGCTCAGTCCCATGCCAAGGCTGATGCACCGAGCACGGCAGCATTAGCGTTCATCAGCCCACTGACGAGGAACTTCGCCTTGCCGCGATAGATGGGCATGACTGCTCGATTGTAAGATTCCTCGATAGGTTTCATGATAAGGTCTCCAGCCTTGCAGAGACCGCCGAAGAAGATGTAGGCTTCGGGCGAGGAAAAAGCAGTGAAGTCAGCACAAGCCTCGCCCAACATCTTGCCAGTAAACTGGAAGATTTCATTCGCCAATTCATCGCCCTTGCCTGCTGCTATGCTGACATCAAGCGACTCGATATCTGCTGGATTCTTTTCACGAAGAAGAGAAGGACGATCGGTGTTGGCAAGCATCTCACGGGCAGTGCGAGCCATACCTGAGGCAGAGCAATAACACTCCAGGCATCCCTTTCTGCCACAACCGCACACTCTGCCTTCTTCACCCCTCACCATAGTGACATGACCAAGTTCGCCGGCAAATCCATCATGACCATATACAAGCTGTCCATTGATGACTATGCCCGAACCAACTCCTGTGCCAAGGGTGATGACGATGAAGTTCTTCATGCCACGAGCTGCACCGTAGGTCATCTCGCCAAGGGCAGCAGCATTGGCATCGTTGGTAAGATGAACAGGAATACCTAACTTCTGCGAGAACATCTCACCAAGAGGCACTACGCTGTCATGAGCCCATGCTATGTTGGGAGCAATCTCTATAGCGCCAGTATAGTAATTGGCATTAGGAGCACCAATGCCCATGCCTGCTATTTTCTCTGTACCTCCTCTCTGAGCAATGAGCGGCAGGAGACATGCTACGCCAGCCTCAACAAACTCCTCTGCTGTCTTATATTTCTGTGTCTTGATAGAGTCCTCTGCCACTATCTTGCCGTATGTGTCAACAATGCCAAATACGGTGTTTGTACCACCAAGGTCAACGCCAATAACGTATGGTTTCTGTGATTCCATTTTTTAGATAATTTTCTTTTAAGTCATTATTTTATCAACAAAATTACAAAATCTTTGCAAGGAGAAGCACTAATTTGGGATAAAATCATTATTTTTGCAAAAAATTAACAACAAAAACTAAAGTTATGAAGAAATCTGCAACACTGATACTTGGCATTATGTGTGCCTTGTGTGCTAATGCTCAGCAGAAGCCTTTTGACTTTGACCTTTGGCAAAACGGACTGCCAAACAGTAACGGCATTGACAAGACTCAGCCATACGACGATTCAAAACAGAACTTCAAACCAAGCATCCGTGTGTTCCTTCCTGATGCCGACAAGGCTACAGGACGTGCTGTGGTATGCTGCCCAGGTGGCGGCTACAGTCATCTCGCCACTGACCACGAAGGCTATGCATGGTCGTCATTCTTCAACGAGAAGGGCATCGCACTCATCGTGCTCAAGTACCGCATGCCTCATGCCAACACAGAAGTGCCTATCAGCGATGCAAAAGAAGCACTGCGTCTGGTGAGAGAGCATGCAGAAAAGTGGCACATCAACCCTAAGGATGTGGGCATCATGGGCAGCAGCGCCGGTGGTCATCTCGCTTCTACTGTGGCTACTCACAGCGATTCGCTCACAGCTCCTAACTTCCAGATTCTGTTCTACCCTGTCATCACCTTCGACTATGCCTTTACTCACAAGGGCAGTCGTCATGGTCTGATAGGCGAGAATGCTTCACAGGAAATGGTGGATCTGTACAGCAACGAGAAGCAGGTGACTCCTCAGACTCCTCATGCCATCATGCTCCTCAGCGATGACGACAACGTCGTGCCTTCGCCAAACAGCGTGAACTATTACCTCGCTCTAAAAAAGAATAAGGTGAAAGCCACCATGCATATCTACCCTTCTGGCGGTCACGGATGGGGCATCAGAGAGAATTTCAAGTATCACAACGAAATGATGGCAGACCTCTCTGCATGGCTTAAGAGCTTTTGAAAATTCATAATTGACTACAATGAACAGCATTTTCTATAAGCCCCGCAAAAGATTGATGATCATTTATACCGGTGGCACTATCGGTATGATTCGCAATCCAGAGACAGGAGCACTTGAAACATTCAATTTCGATCATCTCTGCAAACATGTACCAGAGATAAACGAGTTTGGATATGCTATTCATAATTATCAGTTTGACCCGCCTATCGATTCGAGCGACATGTGTCCAGAACTCTGGGCTCATCTCGTAAAAATAATCGATTACAACTACGATTCCTTCGATGGATTTGTCATTCTTCACGGTACCGACACTATGGCTTACACGGCTGCAGCTCTCAGTTTCATGCTTGAGAATCTCGGCAAGCCTGTGATTCTGACTGGAAGCCAGTTGCCTATCGGAGTGCTGCGCACTGACGGCAAGGAAAATCTGCTGACTGCTATAGAACTTGCTGCGGCTCAAGACAAGGACGGACATCCTATGGTGCCAGAAGTGTGCGTGTTCTTCGGACAGTATCTGTACAGAGGCAATAGATGCACTAAGAGCAACTCTGAACATTTCAATGCGTTCAGCAGTTACAACTACCCTCCCCTTGCCAAGACTGGCATCAACATCAATTACAACCCTGCCAACATACGACAGGTGGCGGCAAGCCAGCCTTTCTCCCCTCACTACGAAGCTGACGCTGGCGTTGTGGCTCTCACTCTTTTTCCAGGAATAAAGAAAGAGTTGATAGAGAATGTAATGCAGATGGATGGAATCAAAGGCATCATTCTCCGAACTTACGGAAGCGGAAATGCCCCAACAAAAGACTGGTTGGCAGAAGCAATAGCCAAGGCTACGGAGTCAGGCAAGGTAGTGGTAAACATCACACAATGCCAGAGCGGCGGAGTGACAATGGGACTGTACGAGACCAGCAGGCAACTGCTGGATGCAGGAGTGGTAAGCGGTCATGACATGACAATAGAAGCAGCAATAACAAAACTAATGATTCTTTTCGGCAGAGGCTTCAGAGCCAGTGAAGTGAGACAACTAATGAGCAGAAACATAGCCGGAGAACTGACAGAATAGAATATATTATGATATTACAAGCCATACCTCAAATACCTGAACTAAACTTCCAGGATTGGATGCAGAACGTAGGTGTGTTTGAGGAAATGATGAAAGGTTTTCTGATTGGTGTGCTGGCATCGGCACCGATGGGACCCGTGGGTATCCTGACTGTGCAGCGCACCCTGAACAAGGGGCGTTGGGAAGGTTTTGCCACTGGCATCGGGGCAAGCATCAGCGACATTCTGTATGCCATCATCACGGGTTACTTCATGTATTTGGTGGTCGATATCATCGAAGACCCCATCATCGCGCTGTGGATTAAGGTGATTGGCTCGGTGCTGTTGTTCGCTTTCGGTGTTTACACGTTCAAGAGCATTCCGAAACAAAAGGTGGTCGATAGGGACTCACCCGTGGAAACAAAGAACAAACTGACAGGATTCATCATTTCGGGATTTGCCATTACAGTGTCCAATCCTTTGATTATATTATTGTTTGTGGCACTTTACGGTCAGTTCACCTTCATCTTGGCTGGTAACTGGATTGTACAGACTGTAGGATATCTTTTCATTGTGGTAGGTGCATTGACATGGTGGTTTGCGCTGACGTGGTTGGTGGACAAGGTGAGAGCGCGGTTCAGCAATCAGGTGATTTGGCGGATTAACCGCATCATTGGCATCATCGTGATGGTTGTGAGTGCCATCATGATTGTGTATGCACTGACGGGACACACCTTCCATTACATCCCGTTCGGAGATGACCCAGGATTTGATTTGTTTGAGTGAGTTATGTATATAGCAGAGCAACTGAAGAAGAAGAGCGTGGCGGAATACCTGCTGTACATGTGGCAGGTGGAGGACACGTTGCGGGCATACGGATTGGATGCCGAAAAGATGGCGATGGAGTATATTCCACAGTTTGGACTGGACGAGGCAAAGAGTGAAACACTGAAGGGTTGGTATGAAAGCCTCATCCAAATGATGCGTGAGGAGGGGGTGACAGAGAGGGGGCATCTCCAAGTGAATAAAAACATCATCATTCTGCTCACAGACTTGCATGCCCAACTGCTCAAGTCGAGCAAGCATCCGTTCTATTCGGCGGCATACTATAAGGCATTGCCGTTCATCGTGGAGTTGAGGGCGAAAAGCGTGGACAGTCAGGAGAAGAACGAGATTGAGAATTGCTTCGACGCGCTCTATGGCACGATGCTTTTGAGGGCACAGAAGAAGGAAGTGTCGGCAGAGACTGCCACGGCGATGGACAACATCGCCAAATTCATCGGCATGCTGAGCGAGTACTACAAGAAGGACAAGGCTGGAGAGGTGGAGTTTTAACCAAAGGAATAGTTATAAATATGAGAATTTTGGTGACTGGATGCAACGGGCAACTCGGTAATGAGATGCAGTTGCTGGCAAAGGAGAACATACAACATGTGTATTTCTTTACGGATGTAGTGATACCTGAAGGCTCTGTGGCACAGAGACTTGACATCACGAATGAAGCGGAGGTGGAGACTTTTGTGGAAAAGAACGACATTGACTGTATCGTGAACTGTGCTGCATTCACGGCTGTGGATAAGGCGGAGAGCAGCGAGGAACTGTGCAACCTGCTGAACAACATCGCCCCGGGCTATCTGGCCAAAGCGGTGGGCAAGCGAGGAGGATGTATGGTGCAGGTGAGCACCGACTATGTGTTTGACGGCACCAGTCACAAGCCTGTGACGGAAGAACAGCCGACTTGTCCCAACTCGGTGTATGGATGCACAAAACTGGCTGGCGAGGAAAGCGTGAAGGCGAACTGCAAGAACTACCTCATCATCCGCACGGCATGGCTCTACTCCACCTTTGGCAACAACTTTGTGAAGACAATGATTCGTCTGGGCAAGGAGAAGCCAGAACTGGGGGTCATCTTCGACCAAGTGGGCACACCAACATACGCCCGCGACTTGGCTGTGGCCATCTTTGCCGCCATCAACCAGGGCATTGTGCCAGGCATCTACCACTTCTCGAACGAAGGCGTCATTTCGTGGTACGACTTCACGAAGGCCATCCACCGCATTGCTGGCATCACCACCTGCCACGTGAAGCCACTGCACACAGCCGAGTACCCCACCCCGGCGGCACGTCCCCACTACTCGGTGCTGGACAAGACGAAGATTAAGAATACATATAACATCGAAATTCCCTACTGGGAAGAGAGTTTGAGAGAGTGCATCGAGCGGCTTTGAGCCGTTCAGTGCGCCCTCTCTTTTTGATTGAACATGAACGAAATAGAAAGAAGACGAACATTTGCGATTATCTCGCACCCTGACGCCGGAAAGACGACGCTGACGGAGAAACTGCTGCTGTTTGGCGGCCAGATTCAGGTGGCTGGTGCGGTGAAGAGTAATAAGATTAAGAAAACAGCCACCTCCGACTGGATGGAGATTGAGAAACAGCGTGGTATCTCGGTAAGTACGTCGGTGATGGAGTTTGACTACAAGGACTACAAGGTGAACATCCTTGACACGCCCGGTCACCAAGACTTTGCTGAAGACACGTTCCGTACACTGACGGCAGTGGATTCTGCCATTATCGTGATTGACGGAGCGAAGGGTGTGGAGGCACAGACGAGAAAACTGATGACCGTCTGCCGCATGAGGAAAACCCCTGTCATCGTGTTTATCAACAAGATGGACCGCGAGGGAAAGGATCCGTTCGACCTCTTGGACGAAGTGGAGAGTGAACTGCAAATCAAGGTGCGGCCGCTCTCCTGGCCCATCAACCAGGGAGCACGGTTCAAGGGAGTGTATAATATCTATGAGGAGAACCTCAACCTTTTCACACCCAATAAACAGGTGGTGACGGAGAAGGTGAACGTCGATATCCACTCCAAAGAACTGGATGAACAAGTGGGCGAACAAGATGCGGAGAAACTGCGCGAAGATTTGGAAATGATTGACGGGGTGTATGACGCTTTTGACGTGAACACTTACCTGGAGGCAGAAGTTGCCCCCGTATTCTTTGGTTCGGCACTGAACAACTTCGGTGTACAGGAACTGCTGGATTGTTTTGTGGAGATTGCGCCGAACCCACGTCCGACAACAGCAGAAGAACGCATGGTGCAACCCGAAGAACCGAAATTTACGGGATTCATCTTTAAGATTACCGCCAATATCGACCCCAACCACCGCTCCTGCACAGCTTTCTGCAAGGTCTGCTCGGGCAAGTTTGTGAGGAATGCTCCCTATCTGCACGTGCGGAACGGCAAGACAGTCCGTTTCTCCAGCCCCACCCAGTTCATGGCGCAACGCAAGAGCACCATTGACGAGGCTTATCCGGGCGACATCGTGGGTCTGCCCGACAACGGCATCTTCAAGATAGGCGACACGCTGACCGAGGGAGAGCAGTTGCACTTCAAAGGCTTACCCAGTTTCTCGCCCGAGATGTTCAAGTATATTGAGAATGCCGACCCGATGAAAACAAAGCAGTTGGAGAAAGGCATCAATCAGTTGATGGACGAGGGTGTGGCACAGTTGTTCGTCAACCAGTTCAACAACCGGAAAATCATCGGAACGGTGGGACAGTTGCAGTTTGAGGTGATTCAGTATCGCCTTGAGAACGAGTACAATGCCAAGTGCAAGTGGGAACCCATCAGCCTGTATAAAGCCTGCTGGATAGAGAGCGACGACGAGGCCGAACTGGAGGCTTTCAAGAAACGGAAATACCAGTATATGGCAAAAGACAAAGAGGGAAGAGATGTCTTTCTTGCTGACAGCAACTACGTGTTGCAGATGGCACAGCAGGACTTCAAGCACATCAAATTCCACTTTACGAGCGAGTTCTAACCAGCAGGGCTGCGACATTGTCGCAGCACACAGAGCAATAAAAAGGCAAAGACATGTTACAGGACGAAGTAAAGAAAGCCATTGAAGTGATGAAGGCGGGAGGGGTCATCCTCTACCCGACCGACACGGTGTGGGGCATCGGCTGCGATGCCACCAACGAGGAAGCCGTGAGAAAGGTGTTTGAAATCAAGAAACGCGAGGACAGCAAGGCACTCATCTGTCTGGTCGATAGCGATGTGCGTCTGCAACGCTATGTGCGGAACGTGGCCGATGTCACTTGGGACATGATAGAGTTGAGCGACAAGCCGCTCACGGTCATCTTCGACCATGTGACCGGGCTGGCTCCCAACGTGATAGCCGAAGACGGCAGTGCCGGCATCCGCATCACAAAGGAAGAGTTCAGCAAGGAACTCTGCTTCCGATTCCAGAAGCCCATCGTGAGCACGAGTGCCAACATCAGCGGAGAACCTACACCGCAGACTTTCGACGAAATCAGCGAGGAAATCAAGAATGCCGTTGACTATGTGGTGAAGTATAGCCGGCAGAGTCGCGAAAAGCATAAGCCGAGCAGCATCATCAAGATGAATGCCAACGGACAATTCACGATTATCAGGGAGTAACCAGCCCACACGCCAGGCGGTTTTTCTTTCTCATATATCATTTAGCGAAGCGCATGAATTTCATCGGGCTCAGACGCAAGGAAATCAAACTGAACCATGCCATCACGGAATGGCTTAAGGGTGACCATACAGAACGACAAATCGTGCTGATGATCAGCCTAATGGTGGGCGTATGCACAGGCTTGACCGCTTTCGTGCTGAAATCCTTGATTGAGGAAATCAAGCATCTGCTCACTTCTGGCTTTGCGGCAGAAGACACCAACCTCCTCTATCTCGTCTTTCCCGCAGTCGGTATCCTCATCTCCATGCTGTTTGTCAAGTATATTGTACGTGGCGACATCAGTCATGGCGTGACAAAGATACTCTACGCCATGTCGAGAGGACGGAGCCGCATCAAGTCCCACAATCGTTGGTCGAGCGTCATTGCCAGTGCCATCACCATTGGTTTTGGTGGTTCGGTGGGAGCCGAGGCACCGATTGTTCTGACTGGTGCCGCGTGGGGGTCCGACTTCGGCAAACGATTCCATCTGCAACCCAAAACCTTGATGCTGCTGGTGGGTTGTGGTGCTGCCGGTGCCGTTTCAGGTGTGTTCAAAGCACCCATCGCCGGACTGGTCTTTGTGCTTGAAGTGCTGATGCTGGACTTGAGTTTCTCGTCATTGTTGCCGCTGCTCGTCACCAGCATCACTTCGGTGTGTGTGTCTTATGCATTCTACGGCACAGCCCCCCTGTTCGATTTCAGCCTCAACAAGGCGTTCACCATCGACATCATCCCAGGATGCATCGTGCTGGGCATCGCCTGCGGTCTTGTCAGCCTCTACTTCACCAGAGCCATGAACTGGATGGAGGGAATCTTTGGGAAAATCAAGAAGAAACGTTATAAATTCCTGCTCGGAGCCATTGTGCTGGGTGTCCTCATCTATTTCTTCCCTGCCATGTATGGTGAAGGTTATGATGTGATTAACCAACTCATCAACGAAGCTTCGGAAAAGGAAATCATGCACAACACCCTTTTCTACGACAATGACAGCAACCTGCTCATCTACCTCGGTTTGGTGCTTCTCTTGAAGGTGTTTGCCACCACAGCCACCAATGGCGGAGGCGGATGCGGTGGAGTGTTCGCCCCCAGCCTGTTCATGGGCTGCATAGCAGGTTTCCTTTTCGCCCACGTCTGGGACATGGGGCTTGGGCTTGCCATGGGCAGCCCATGCTTCCTTTCGCCAAAAAACTGTGGACTCTACGGCATGGCAGGCCTCATGTCGGGTGTGATGCACGCTCCCCTCACAGGCATTTTCCTCATCGCCGAACTCACCGGCGGCTACGACCTGTTCGTGCCACTGATGATTGTGTCCGTCGTTTCTTATCTGACCATCAACATCTTTGAGCCACACAGCATCTATGCCATACGATTGGCTCGTCGCGGACAACTCATCACGCATGACAAGGACAATGCCATCCTGACCGTACTGAAACTACAATCAGTCATTGAACGTGACTACAAGACCGTGACAACCGACATGCCTTTCAACAAGTTCGTTGTCACCATTGCCAAGTCACACCGCAACATCTTCCCTGTGGTGGATGCAAACGGAAAACTATTAGGTGTCGTTTCGCTTGACTCCGTACGGCTCTATATGTTCCGCCCTGAACTCTACCGCCAATACACTGTCGGGCAGTTCATGAAAGATCCGCCTGCCTTGCTGATGGTCAATGATTCCCTCAAAATCGTTGCTAAGAAATTTGAGGAAACTGGTGCATGGAACCTCCCCGTTGTCGATGAGAACAAAGTGTACATCGGCTTCATCTCACGCTCGGGACTCTTCACCAGTTACAGAGAGACGTTGCTTAAATTCAGTCAAGAATAAACGCTGTGATAAATGATAAATGAGAGATGACAAAAGAAGATTTAAGAATCGTATATATGGGCACTCCCGACTTTGCGGTGGAGAGCCTTCGCGCCTTGGTGGAAGGCGGTTACCATGTTGTGGCAGTTGTCACGATGCCAGATAAACCAGTCGGACGACATGGCAGTGTGCTTCAGCCCAGTCCAGTAAAGCAATATGCGGTGGAACACGGACTGAAAGTGATGCAACCCGAAAAGTTGAAAGATCCTGCATTCGTCGAAGAACTACGCTCACTCAAGGCTGACCTCCAAATTGTTGTTGCTTTCCGTATGCTCCCCGAAATCGTGTGGAGCATGCCACCGCTTGGCACCTTCAATGCACATGCCAGCCTCCTGCCCAAATATCGCGGTGCGGCACCCATCAACTGGGCTGTCATCAACGGGGAAACAGAAACGGGCATCACCACATTCTTTCTCAAGCATGAAATCGACACGGGCGACATTATCCAGCAGGTACACATCCCCATCGAGGAGACGGACAATGTGGAAGTAATACACGACAAACTGATGGTGCTGAGTGGAAAACTCGTCACCGAGACGGTCGATAACATCATTGCCGGCACAGTCACTTCCATCCCCCAAGACCAGTTTAAGGACGTGCCCCTCACCCCTGCCCCAAAGATTTTCCGCGACACCTGCCGCATCAACTGGAACCAGCCTACAAAACTCATCTACGACTTTATTCGCGGACTCTCCCCCTACCCTGCTGCATGGACGACTTTGGACGGAAAATCTGTCAAGATTTACGAAACGGAGAAAGAACTCCTCACTCCTCATCATGCCCCTGGGACTATCGCGACCGACGGGAGAAACTACTTGAAAGTCAGCACTGCTGACGGATGGCTCAACATCAAGACTTTGCAGTTCGAGGGAAAGAAGCGAATGCCCGTTGCCGACCTGCTCAGAGGCTTAAAACTCAAAGAAAATGCATTTTTTATGTAAAAAATTTGCAAAATAAAAATAAAAAACGTTACTTTGCATCACAAAATGATAAAAACCTCAGTATTAACATCTAAAAACTTATTGCCTATAGAAGAAACATTACGCTAAACCAAAGACAAAGAGCATAATGAAACAACTACGTGAACTGGCTGACGAACAATTGGTTAGCCTGTATCAAGAAGGCAATAATAATGCATTCGACATCTTGTTGAAGCGTTATCAGCAGAAGGTTTTTTCATACCTCATCTATTCAGTAAAGAATCAAGAACTTGCAGAAGACCTCTTCCAAGATGTCTTCATTAAGATTGTTGTGCGCATCAAGAACAGGCAATATGCCGAGAATGGAAAGTTCTCGTCATGGATGATGCGCATTGTCCATAACCACCTCATTGACTACTACCGCACCTTGCCCACAGAACAGATTATCTCAAACGACGAATCGGAGATAGACCTCTTCAATAATGCGGACATTGCTGTCAACGAAAACCGCGAGCGAGAGATGATAGACCAACAAACGCTCAGCGAGGTCAGAAGTCTCATCGCCCTTCTTCCCGAGCCACAGCGTGAAGTGCTCCTCATGCGCGTTTACGATGAACTTTCTTTCAAGGAAATCGCCGAAAAGACTCATTGCAGCATCAATACGGCACTGGGGCGTATGCGCTATGCCATACTGAATCTCCGTCATATGGCATACGAGCGGGGCATCAGCATGGCATCGTAGAACATGCCAGCCTCTTCCTTCAAATAACGTCAGTTCGGTGTAAGAGCATTCACGGTTCGGAAATCTTTTTACCGCTTTGCGGGCTTTAGAAAAACAAGAAAAAATAAGAAAACACAAGAAAAAAAGCACTCCACGTTCTTATCTTTTCTTATTTTCTTTTGTTTTTTCTTATTTTTTCAAGCCGCCGAAGGCGTAATTCTTACACCGAACTCACGTTCAAATAACCACACCCGAGGGGTACGTTTCATCACACCTTCCTCTTGGTTTCAAGAAACAGATGACACAAAAAAAACCTGCGAGACAAAGTCTTGCAGGTTCAATTCCCTTGGGGGATGATGACATCCCGAAAGTGGTGAATCGCTCTTGATTATTCAGCTACGATTGAATCAGCAGCAGCAACGATTGAATCAGCAGCAGAATCAACTACCTCCTCAATAACGTCAGCAGCAGAGTCAACGACAACAGTTGCAGCAGAATCAGCAGCAGCAGCAGCCTTCTTGTTGCAAGATACGAATGAAACAGATGCCATGAGAGCGATTGCAGCAACAGCTGCGAAAACCAACTTCTTCATAATTTTCTTTTACTTTTAATTTGTTAAACAATTAATTTGCTTTCAAAACCGCTGCAAAGTTACGCACTTTTTAAGATACGTTGTTCTAAGAAACCTCTTTTTTTTATGCTTTTAATTAAAAAAACAATATTTAGAACCCAAAAGGTGCACTTTTAAGGCAAAAGCGGTCATTTTGTACGGACACACAAAATATTTTCCACAGAAAAGGATGCTTGTTTGAAAAAAAAGGATTATCTTTGCAGTCGAGTAGAGAGAATGTTGAGCTGGAAACCCGAACGATTAATCACTAAATACTGAATGGAAAAATGAAAAGCAAATTATTCATGTTGCTGTCAACAGTGTTGATGTTGGCAGCCGCTTGTTCACCACAAAAGTCGGATAAAGCCTACACCATCACAGGTACAGCCGAAGGCACGCAAGACGGTGACACCGTATTCATCTGTGAGATGCAGGGGTTTTTTGAAATGATTCCAGTGGACACAGCTATCATCAAAGACGGCAAGTTCACATTCGACGGTGAGTGTGAGGGTGCTGCCCTACGCTACCTCATGCCCATCCATGCAGGCGAGCCGACCACCATGGCAGAGTTCATCCTGGAGAAGGGCGACATCAAGGCAAACCTGATCAAAGGTGAAGGCAAAAGTAATATTGAAGGCGGTCCAAACAGCAAGTTATATGAAGAGTTTGAGGAGAAGTGCGGTGAGATTGGCCAGCAAATGGATGAGCCCTGGCGAATCAGTTCTGACTCAACAAAAAGCGAGGCTGAAAGACAGATAGCACAAGCAAAGCTGGATTCGCTGAACAAAGTGATGGTTGCTTATCAGAAAAAATTCATCATTGATCATGTGCCATCAGCATGCAGCGATATGTTGTATGCTTTCTGTTCTTTCAGTCTCTCAGAGGAAGACCAGGAAGAAATCTTGAAACTCTTCGGAGAAAAGCAGCCCGATTTCCCCGTGTATAAAGCAATCATGGCTGAGCGCAAAGCACAGGAAGCAACCGCCATTGGGCACGCTTACACAGACTTGAAGATGGATGACCCGAACGGCAAGGCCATGAAGGTGAGTGACTATGTGGGCAAGAACAAATATGTGCTGATTGACTTCTGGGCTTCGTGGTGCGGTCCCTGCCGTGCTGAAATGCCTACGGTGGTAGAGGCCTACACCAAGTACCACGACAAAGGTTTCGAAGTGGTCGGCGTGTCGCTGGACAATGACAAGGACTCATGGGTGAAAGCCATTGCAGACCTCCAGATGCCTTGGCCGCAAATGAGTGACCTGAAGGGTTGGGAAAGCGAGGCATGCGCTGTCTATCACGTGCAAGCCATTCCTGCCAATGTGCTCATTGACGAAAAGGGCGACATCATTGCCAAAGACTTGAGAGGCGAAGACCTCCTGAACAAGATGAAAGAGTTACTGCCGTAATTCTTCTTCATCAACCCACATGAGGTCGGACATGACCTCGTTGGAAATGAAAAGCCCACGACGGGTAAGACAAATGACGTCGCCCGCAAGAGACAAGAGACCTGCCTTCAGATGCTTCTGCGCATTCTGAAGGCAGTATTTTTTGAAAGGGGCACCAAAACGATGCTCCAAGTCTGTAAGGCTAAGCCCTTCAGAAGTGCGAAGAGAAGTAAAGACATACTCATCGTATCGTTCACCATCGGTCAAACGTTCTGTCACCAACGATGCAGGGGCTTTCAGATACTGTTCCAACGAGTCGGGATGAAAATATCGGTTGCTACCATCATAGGAATGCGCCCCCGCTCCAATCCCCAGATAGGGAATGCCATGCCAATAACTGGAATTATGGCGCGAACGCATGGAAGGCAATGCAAAATTGCTCAGTTCGTAATGCTCATAACCCGCCCCCGCCAAAGCATCCATCAAGTATTCATACATCTGCAAGGAAACCTCCTCATCCACCTCTTCAATCGTTCCAGAAGCCAACATCTTTTCTAACAATGTGCCCTCTTCATACATCAAAGAATAGGCGGAAAGGTGCTGAACCTGCAAAGAAAGAGCCATTTGCACATCCTGCTTCCAGTCTTCAAGAGTCTGCCGAGGAAATCCGAACATCAAGTCAATGCTGATGTTGGAAAAGCCTGCTGCCTGTGCATCACGAACGGCTTGAATGGCTTGCGATGCCGTATGACGACGATGAAGAAATTGCAGACGAGTCTCATCAAAGGTCTGCACTCCCATGCTAAGCCGATTGATCCCCAACGCTCGAAGATGGTGCAGAAACTCGGGAGTCAGATCATCAGGATTTCCCTCAAGAGTCACCTCCGCATTTCCGCGTACATTATATAAATAATAAATTGCATTTAGCGCCCGTTCCAGTTCCTCTGGCGACAACTGCGACGGTGTTCCGCCACCAAAATAGACCGTGTCAATGGAGGCGCCAGAAAGAAAGGAACGGCGTTGATACAGTTCCTCCACCACCGCATCGACATAGGCATGACGCCTCTGAAGCGATGTGGTTGAGAAAAAGCCACAATAGATGCAACGCGACTTGCAGAAAGGAATATGTAGGTAAATACCAGCCATGTGAGGACAAATTTACTCAATATTTACTTAATAATCATGAAAAATGCTAAATAACATAAGTTTTTTTTGCTCCATGCCGATAAAAAGCAGTAATTTTATGCCGTTTTTGAAAAAAAATACAAATAACAATAAATCTAACCTAACAATGAAAGTTTACCAAACCAACGAAATCAAGAACATTGCCTTGCTTGGCAATGATGGTGCAGGTAAGACCACTCTTACCGAAGCACTTTTGTATGAAGCAGGTATCATCAGCCGTCGCGGTCGCATCACGCAGAAGAACACCGTGAGTGACTACTTCCCAGTGGAACAGGAATACGGCTATAGTGTATTCTCCACTGTTTTCCATGTAGAATGGAACAACAAGAAACTGAATATCATCGACTGTCCAGGCGCCGATGACTTTGTAGGCGCTGCCATGACAGCCTTAAATGTGACAGACACTGCACTGTTGCTCATCAATGGGCAGTATGGTCCAGAGGTAGGCACACAGAATCACTTCCGCTATACCGAGAAACTGGGCAAACCTGTCATTTTCCTTATAAATCAACTCGATTCTGAGAAGTGTGACTACCACCAAGTGCTCGACAGCCTCATCAATATATATGGTCCCAAGGTGATTCCGATCCAATACCCTCTGAACGAAGGTCCTGATTTCAACTCGCTCATCGACGTGTTGTTGATGAAGAAATACTCTTGGAAGCCAGAAGGCGGTGCCCCCATCATTGAAGACATCCCTGCTGAAGAAATGGACAAAGCAATGGAGATGCACCGCGCACTCGTAGAGGCTGCTGCCGAAAACGATGAAGAATTGATGGAGAAATTCTTTGACACTGAAGCATTGACGGAAGATGAACTTCGTATAGGTATCCGTAGAGGATTGGCTACACGGAGCATGTTCCCTGTGTTCTGTGTATGCGCCACCAAAGATATGGGTGTACGCCGTCTGATGGAATTCCTCGGCAATGTCGTTCCATTCGTGGACGAAATGCCACAGGTACACAACACTCGTGGCGAGGAGGTGAAACCAGACCCCAACGCACCCACCTCACTTTATTTCTTCAAGACTGCCAATGAGCCACACATCGGCGGTGTGCAGTACTTCAAGGTGATGTCAGGTAAGGTACACGAAGGCGACGACCTGACCAATACCGACCGTAGCTCGAAAGAGCGCATAGCTCAGTTGTTCTGCTGTGCAGGTGCCAACCGCATCAAAGTGGAAGAATTGGTGGCAGGCGACATTGGTTGCACGGTGAAACTGAAGGATGTACGTACAGGCAACACCCTGGCAGGCAAGGACTGCGAGAACCGTTTCAACTTCGTGAAATATCCTGACCCCAAATACATCCGTGCCGTCAAGGCTGAGAACGAAGGCGACACTGAAAAGATGGTGGCAGCCATCCAGAAGATGGCACAAGAAGACCCAACTTGGATTCTGGAACAGTCGAAAGAACTGAGACAGACGCTCGTGAAGGGTCAGGGTGAGTTCCACCTCCGCACACTGAAGTGGCGCATGGAAAACAACGAGAAAATCAACATTCGATTCGAGGAACCCAAGATTCCATATCGCGAAACCATCACAAAGGCTGCCCGTGCCGACTACCGTCACAAGAAGCAGTCTGGTGGTGCAGGTCAGTTCGGAGAGGTACACCTGATTGTAGAGCCTTATTACGACGGCATGCCCGACCCAACAAGTTACAAGTTTGGCAACCAAGAGTTCAAGATTAATGCCAAGAGTAAGGAAGAGGTTGACCTCGAATGGGGCGGCAAACTCGTATTCATCAACTCCGTGGTGGGCGGTGCCATCGACACCCGTTTCATGCCAGCCATCTTGAAGGGTATCATGAGCCGCATGGAGCAAGGCCCGCTGACTGGTTCGTATGCACGCGATGTACGTGTCGTTGTTTACGATGGTAAAATGCACCCCGTTGACTCTAACGAACTTTCCTTCATGCTGGCAGGTCGCCACGCATTCTCCGACGCCTTCAAAGAGGCTGGTCCCAAACTGCTTGAACCTATCTACGATGTAGAAGTGTTCGTTCCTGGCGACAAGATGGGTGACGTGATGTCTGACCTCCAGGGCCGCCGAGGCATGATTATTGGCAGTGAAAGTGAGAATGGCTACGAGAAACTGATTGCTAAAGTGCCATTGAAGAGCCTCTCAAGCTACTCCACCACCCTCAGTTCCATCACAGGTGGCCGTGCAAGTTTCATCATGAAGTTTGCGTCTTACGAGCTTGTTCCTACCGACATCCAGCAGAAACTGATGAAGGAGTTCGAAGAGCAGAACAAGGACGAAGATTAAGCCTCTCCTTTCTCTCTAAATGTGCACAGGAGGATGCATCCGCTGTGGGTGCATCCTCCTACTCTTTTTTCCCCTTCCTCACCATCCAAAGAAAGACCTACATGAACGCCAGCATTCCCCCACCCCCACCAGCAATCACACCTACACCGCCAGTTCCACCTGCAGCCAGTGCATCAGCCACTCCGCCACCACCATCCTCCACTCACTCCCCGTCCCCACAGCCCCTTGTAGCCAAGGTGCCAGGCAAGAAGCGGAAGCGCAGCTCCTACGACAATAAAGAACTTAAAAAGAGCGTCACCCTCTGCGACGATGGCAAGTACCGTTGGATATATGAACTCAGCATGTGGAAGAACCCTACCCTTCTGGTTCTTATCTACAAAGTCTTAGGCATTGCTTTCGGCATTGTCGGCCTCTTCATCCTGATACTGAACTGGGAAAACCTCTCATTCGCTTGGGAGGACGTGTGGCCCGTACTCGCCTTCATCGGCTTCTTTGCCCTGCTCACCCTTCTCGCCTACGCCATCGTGGCTGGTATGTATGGTGGCAAATACATTGTCATCTTCACCATGGACGAACGTGGCATCAACCACGAGCAGATACCCGAACAGGCAGCCAAGGCACGGACATTAGGAGCCATTACCGCCGCAGCAGGAGCAGCCACAAGCAACCCCAGCATGGCAGGACTAGGTGTCGGCTGTGCCGCCCGCACCTCCATGTACTCCACTTTCAGTGCAGTGCGTAGCGTGAAGCCACACAGAGGACGTAACCTCATCAAGCTCAGAGAGTCCCTATCCAACAACCAAGTCTATGTCCGCGACGAGGACTTCGACTTCGTGCATAACTATATCAAGGAACATTGCCCGCGGGTGAAGTGACCTACCCACTTTCCCCAAAGTAGAAAAACTAATGCAGGAAAACAAACTGGCCTATGCCCGGTTCCTCTTGCTGATAGGCACCATCTGGCCGTTCCTCGTCTGGCTCATCTTCCGATATACAGTACCTTTTTTCCATCCTTCCACAACCTCAAAAGGAGTGTGGAAGGATGTTTTTTGTGCCTTTGGGCATGGGTGAAAGAGGCTGTGTTGGTCGGGGAAATAAGGAAAAAGAAAAGAAAGCTTGGCACCCGATGGTATATAGTTACGAATTTGACAACTAAAACAATTAAACAGTGTTAATAAAGTAAAAGAAATCATCACAAAATGATGCTTTTTAGTTAACACAAAGAGATGTTTTTTAGTTTTTTCGCTATTTTTGCAACCAGCAAACAAGCAGAAGAAAGATGAAAAAATCTACAATCATAGTGCTGGCAGTGGTGATGGGGGTGTCCTTCACCAGTCTGCTCATCATGCAGATGCGCTACATTGAGGAAATCACCTCGCTGAGGCATGAGCATTTTGAGGAGTCGGTGGGCAGAAGCCTCTACGAGACGGCTCACCAGTTGGAGCTGGAGGAGGCGAAGCGATACCTGGAGCAGGGAACGGAGGCACTGAACGGCATTGCGACGGCAACGGACTCGGTGTTTGCCAGCACAGATTCGTCGGTGGTGCAGCGCACCCATCAGGTGATTGCGAAAGACGGGAGTGTGTTCACCTCGAGAGAGACGACGGCGAGCACGAATCTGTCGGACAAGTATTTTACGCGCAAGATGGGGGGCATCAGCGACCGCCAGCGTTCTCTGCAAGAGATTATGGCCATGCGCTATGCTACGGAGAAGAGCCTGGTGGAGGAGGTGATTTACAGCATCCTCTACACGGCCTGCGACCGTCCGCTCAAGGAGCGCATCGACTTTGTAGAGTTGGATCAAATCCTGAAAACCCAGTTGAACAATAATGGCATCAACATCCCTTATCACTTTGTGGTCAGCACCAGCAACGGACAGAAAGTTTACCAGTGTCCTGACTATGACGAAACAGGCAATAAAAGGATTTTCTCGGAAACACTCTTCAAGAATGACCCCGTACGATGTGGCGGCATTCTAAAAGTTCACTTCCCCGACTTAGGCAGATATATCTGGCGTTCGATGTGGTTCATGATCCCGTCGCTCATTTTCACGCTCATCCTACTCATCACCTTCATCGTTACACTGATACTTGTGTTCCGCCAAAAGAAATTGGCAGAGTTGAAGAATGACTTCATCAACAACATGACACATGAGTTCAAGACACCCATTTCATCCATTTCGTTGGCAGCCCAAATGCTGGGTGACAACTCTGTAAACAAGACACCAGCCCTCTTGCAGCGGCTCACATCGACCATCATCGACGAAACCAAGCGTCTGAGGTTCCAAGTGGAAAAAGTGCTGCAACTCTCCATGTACGAGAATCAGCGGGCAAACCTCCACATGAAAGAAGTTGACATCAACGAACTGATAGCAAGCGTGACTCACACCTTTGCACTGAAAGTAGAGAGGAACGGGGGTAAAATCATCACCAATCTCAATGCCACCGACCCCATTATCTGCGTGGACGACATGCATTTCACCAACGTCATCTTCAATCTGATGGACAACGCCGTGAAGTATCGACGGAAGGATGCCGACCTCGAACTCAACGTGGAAACATGGAATGAACCTGGATTGCTCTGCATTTCCATCAAGGACAATGGCATCGGCATCAAGAAAGAAGACCTGAAACGCATCTTTGAGAAATTCTACCGTGTGCATACAGGAAACCTGCACGACGTAAAAGGATTCGGACTCGGCTTGGCATACGTGTACAAAATTGTGAAAGACCACAAGGGCACCATTGTTGCCGACAGCGAACTTGGCATCGGAACCAAATTCATCATCAAACTGAAGATGTAAAGGGGAAAGGAAGTCACCGAAGTGAACGACGAAACCTTACATGGCAAATGTCATGAGCTTCGGGCAAAGCGATAACTCCGGCAACTCTTTAAGAAGAAAACGACATTATCATTAACAATAAAAACAACTACGATTATGATTACAGACGAAAGACTTGAAGAAGTGAACATCCTTCTTTGCGAAGACGACGAAAGCCTCGGCATGCTTCTCCGCGAATACCTTGAGGCAAAGGGATACAACACCACGCTCTGCCAAGACGGCGAGGAGGGTTTTGACACGTTCCTACAAGGCAACTTCAGCCTCTGTATCCTCGATGTGATGATGCCTCGCATGGACGGCTTCACCTTAGCAAGCAAAATCAAGGAATTAAACTACGACATGCCGTTCATGTTCTTGACAGCCAAGAACCTGAAGGACGATGTACGTGAAGGTTTTGAATTGGGTGCCGACGACTATATCACCAAGCCCTTCTCAATGGAGGAGGTGGTGTTCCGTATCGAAGCGATTCTCCGCCGTGTACGTGGCAAGAAGAACAAGGATGCGACAGTGCGCCAAATCGGTAAGTTCACTTTCGACACCCAGAAACAAATTTTGAGCATCGACGACCAGCAGGAGAAACTCACCACCAAGGAGGCAGAACTGCTCACGCTGCTCAGCAACCGCCAGAATGAACTCTTGCAGCGCGACTATGCCCTGAAGACCATCTGGATTGACGACAACTATTTCAATGCACGCTCGATGGATGTTTACATCACCAAACTGCGCAAACACCTAAAGGCAGACCCCAACGTGGAAATCATCAACGTACACGGCAAGGGCTACAAACTCGTCATCACTGATGGGAAAGAGAAAAACTGACGGTACGTCAACTCCCTCACAACAAGAGGCAGAAACAAAAAAGAGGCTGTGTCAAAAGTAACTGACACGGCCTCTTTTTTTACTTATACGAAACA
>SAMEA3663015__coassemble_260_pt1 | contig 24889 bp, 23 predicted proteins | sample SAMEA3663015__metabat2_low_PE_019 | metagenome-assembled genome bin SAMEA3663015 (sample SAMEA3663015) | pig gut metagenome | biome: pig gut; feature: pig-associated habitat; material: faeces | place: France | collected 2012
CCTCGTCAAGCACCAACTACATCATGTCAAAGGATTCAACAGACTACATAGGTGAAAAATGCATTGTTTTTCACTCAAACACGAAACGGTGAAACGGATTGGAGGATATGACAGAAGCCAATACGAATAGCAAGAATTATTCTGTTCATTAACATGAATCGAAGCAACCCATGCCGATTCGTCGAATTCACGTTGATATGGTTCGCGTTGCTACCCGAAGCGTTAAGAAATAAAAAACTGAGAGGCCGAGAGGTCTTTTTTTCTGCGATAATTGCGATTTTGTCAACTAAAACCACTAAATTTGCATTTGATTTACGACATTTATTGTAAGGACTTCATTTGTATCGATTCAGATGGCAACAAAGGATATTACATACAGGTCATATTCGATGGAGTATGGCACTTTCGTGGGACTGGTATGGGGAGGTGTGTTCCTCTCTTATGTAGAGGGAATCAGTTACAACAACGGGCTGCTGATGCTGCTGTGCTTTATGTTGTGTGGTGTGTCGCTGGCACTGCCGTTTGTATTGGGATGGCGTCTGAACAGGAAGATGGCGCTGGCAGGGGAAAGGCTGAATTATTTCCAAGGACTATTCTTCGCTTTCTCAATGTTCATGTATGCCTGTCTGCTGGACGGGCTGATTGTGTTTTCCTATTTCCAATTTCTGGATGACGGGCTGCTGATGGAGCAACTGAACGCTCTGCTGACACAGCCGGAAATGGCAAAGACGTATGAACAGATGGGCATGGAGGTACAGCATGCTCAGATGCTGGAGATTCTGGCAGAGGTGGATGGCCTGTCGGCATGGGAGAAAACGCTGGTGATTTTTAACAATAACTTTGTATTTAGCCTCGTCCTTTCGTTGGTTGTGGCTTGGGTTGCATCATGGAGCAGACCGCACGTTGGGCGAAATTCCAATTGAACAAACTACAAATTCTATAAAAACATCATGGACATTTCAGTTGTAGTGCCTCTATATAATGAGGATGAATCGATTGCGGAATTGCACGAGTGGATTAAACGTGTGATGGATGCAAACGGCTTCTCTTATGAGGTGATTTTTGTGAATGACGGTTCGACCGACCGCTCATGGGAAGTGATTGAGAAGTTGAGCCAAAAGTTCCCGGAAGTGCATGGTATCAAATTCCGCAGGAACTACGGAAAGAGCCCTGCCCTATTCCACGGTTTTGAACGGGCTGAGGGCGATGTGGTCATCACGATGGATGCGGATTTGCAAGACAGCCCCGACGAAATTCCCGAACTGTACAGGATGGTGAAGGAAGAGGGCTATGACCTCGTGAGCGGATTCAAGATGAATCGCAGGAAGGGGGATCCGTTGTCGAAGACGATTCCGACGAAGTTGTTTAACGCAACAACCCGTATGGTGAGCGGAATCCACAACCTGCATGACTTCAACTGCGGACTGAAGGCTTACAGAAAGGATGTGGTGAAACACATTGAGGTGTACGGTGAAATGCACCGCTTCATCCCCTACCTCGCCAAGAATGCGGGCTTCAGCAAAATCGGCGAGAAGCCTGTGCATCATCAAGCACGACAGCACGGAAAGAGTAAGTTCATGGGATTGAACCGTTTCGTGAATGGCTATCTGGACTTGATGAGCCTGTGGTTTATCAGCACCTTCGGCATGAAGCCCATGCACATCTTCGGTTTCATCGGCACCCTCATGTTCATCATCGGCTTCATCGCCATCATCATTGTTGGCACCATCAAGGTGGTGGCTTTGTGCCAGCATGTGCCGCATGCCCTGGTTACAGACAGCCCTTACTTCTATATCTCACTGACAATGATGATTCTGGGCACGCAATTGTTTGTAGGCGGATTCCTCGGTGACCTCATCAGCAGGAACAGCCAGGAGAGAAACAAGTATCAAGTAGAGAAGGAGATTTAAAACTTTGAACATAGCATTGGATATTCGGTTGAGACATAAGATTTGTGCAGCCATGATGATGGGGACATCGGTCATGGCAATGCTAGTGGCAGGGTGTTACTCGAACAACTGTCCTGTGGAGAATATGGTGACGTGCAACTATGGTTTCTATGACTCAGAGGGCACACCCATCACCTACGGCGACACAATCACGGTAACGACCCTGATGCCAGGCTACAAGACGGTGTACACCTATCGGAAGTTGGGCAACGCAACCATAACGAAAGATGCCCCTGACACAGCACTGGTAAATCAGGGGTACACGGAGAGCGTGACCCAACAGCGCAGGGACACAGTGCTGCTGAACAAACTGTGCAACGCTTCAAGCATGAAAGTGCCAATGAGTTTCTTTCACGATCGGGACACGCTGATTCTCTCCTACAACATGATTACGCTGAAAGATACCATCAAGGTCGAGCACAAAAGCCACCCGAACGTAGAACTCCCTGAGTGTGGAACTTATCGTTTCCACACGCTCATGAATGTAACAACCACAGAGGCTGCTATCGATCACATCGAAATCAGTGAGCCGAAGGTGAACTACGAGGGGTACACGAACGTGAAAATCTACTTTAACGGAGTGATTGAGGATTGAAATGACAAATGATAAATGATTGAAGTCTCGCAAGTGCTCAACTTCTTTGGAGTTAAAGGAGTTGAGAGTTGAGAGTTGACAGTTGAGAGTTGAGGGCAACTTTTCATTCCTTCATTCTTTCATTATTTCATTTTTAGACTATCGGCTTTTAACTCCTGAGCGGAGCGATAACTCCTTTAACTCCAATAAACTAAAACATCCGAAACTTAAATATAAATAATAAATTGTTGAATTTGAGCATTCAGTTTAGACATATCGTCAGTGCAGTCATGATGGCAGGGGCATCGGTCATGGCCATGAGGGCACAAGAGCAGCAGACAGAGCCTGTGATGCCTGACGAAAGACCGAAGCCTACAAAATATGTGGCGGTGGAGGAACAGAAAGAGCATCTGGTGTTCTTCCAAGGCTTTACATTGTCGGTGGACTGCTACGGTCCCGTTGCAATGATGGTGTCAGACTATGGCACATTGGAAGGTGCGCTCCGACTGAACTTGAAGAACACTTTCTTTCCCATCATTGAGGCGGGTGTGGGCAAATGCGACAAGGAGGATTTCAACACGAAGGTGTCTTATAAGGCAAGCGCCCCTTTCGCACGTGTCGGCATTGACATCAACATGCTGAAAGACAAGTTCCAGAGCAATCGCCTCTACCTTGGCGCACGCTACGGCATCTCAATGTTCAAGTATGACGTTGCCGGTCCAGTACAGACTGACCCCATTTGGGGAGGCAGCCAACCTTTCAGCGTGAAGGGTCTTGACTGCACCAGCCACTGGGCAGAACTGGTGTTTGGCGTAGAAGTGAAAATTTTCAGGAATTTCCACATGGGATGGGCTATACGCTACAAACGTGAAATCGCCTCGACAAAGAGCGACTACGCCAAGCCCAATTGCATACCAGGCTATGGCTACACGACAGACTCCTCATGTTGGGGCGGCACCTACAGCCTCATCTTCGACCTGAACTGGGGCTTGAAGAAGAGCCATAAACGAGGGGTGAACGTGGACATTCGAACCATAGAAAACGGACTACAGACTACGGACAACAGACAACAAACAACGGATTCTGCTCCCACACCGGAGAATTCGCAACCAACAACTATTCAAGAAAATGGAACAGAAGAAAGACAAGAAGAATAAAACATTTGACCCCTATGCTCCACATAAAATCAAATGGTGGGGATGGCCACTGCTTGCATTGCTCATTGCTGGCACCATCTATATTGTAATGACGCATGGAAAGGAAAACAAACAACCAGCAGTGACAATGGGTAAGGCATGGGCGAATACAGAAACACAACGCAGTGAAGGAAGTGTGTTCGGTACATTTTACCACATCACATATCAATATTCCACCCCTCTGCAGGAGGGCATCGAAAAAGCCTTGCAAGAGGTGGACGTTTCTTTGTCACCGTTCAACAAGGGATCGGTGATCAGCGCCATCAACAACAACACGAGCATGGACACGAATGCGATGTTCGTGGAGGTTTTCAACTTGGCACAAAAGGTGTCGGGAGAAACAAACGGGGCTTTCGACATTACTGTGGCACCGTTGGTGAATCTGTGGGGCTTTGGATTCAAGAACATGGACAACGTGAGTCAGGAGAAAGTGGATAGTCTGCTACCATTTGTTGGCTACGAGAAGGTGAAACTCGTGGAGGGAAAGATTCAGAAGGAACACCCTGAGACAATGCTGGATTGCAGTGCCATCGCCAAGGGCTATGGCGTGGATGCCGTTGGCAAATACTTGGAAGGTCAAGGCATCGGCAACTACATGGTGGAGATAGGCGGAGAAGTGCGCGTGAGAGGCACGAACCCACGGGGTGAACTGTGGCATGTGGGCATCAGCAAACCCAACGATGACCCTGCCAGCATCAGCACCGACATTGAACAAGTCATCCAAATCACCCAACTTGCCATGGCCACATCGGGCAACTACCGCAACTACTACGAAAAGGACGGAAAGAAATATGCCCACACGATTGACCCCCACACGGGACATCCTGTACAACACAGCATCCTTTCTTCAACAGTGCTGGCTCAAGATTGTGCCACAGCCGATGCCTATGCTACAGCCTTCATGGTGTTGGGCATGGATGAGGCAAAGAAAGTGCTCGCCCGGCACCCCGAACTGATGGCATTCTTCATCTATTCGGACAAGGACGGAAAAATGAAGGAATGGATGACAGAAGGAATGGAAAAGATGATTATTGAGAATTGATGGAACTGACAATGTTTGAACGGCTACTCCAACTACCGCTGTTTCAGGGGCTGACAACCCGGGAGATAGCGGAAGTGATGGCGCATGTCAGACTGGACTTTGTCAACTACCATAGCGGTGATGAAATCGTGATGCAGGGAGATCGGTGTCGGGGACTCATCTACATCATTCAAGGAGAAGTGGTGGCTGAATTCCGCGACACAGACAACCGCTTCTGCCTCACGGAGCATCTGCCCCACCTCAAGGTGATAGAACCCTACAACCTTTTCGGGATGTATCAAACATACTCCCGCTCCTACTCTTTTGCATCTTCTGGTCGCACATTGTCCATCGACAAGGCAATGGTGCTACGTTACCTGATGGCAAACGACATCATCAAAATCAACATGATGAACATTACCTGTAACAAGTACCAGCAAACCCAGCGACTCTTGTGCCTGTTTCCCGACGATACGGTGCAACAAAAAATCCTCAAATTCATCCTCGCCCACTCCATCAGCCGGAAGGGGACAAAAGAGATACAAATCAAAATGACAACACTCGCCCACATCATTCACGAAACCCGCCTGAACGTATCAATAGCCCTCAACCAACTACAGGAGCAGGGATTCCTCACCCTGCAAAGAGGCGGCTTTGTCATCAAGAACATACAACAAACAACCGATTCATTCACACCCTTCACTTCTCATAAATAACTTCAAAAAACTTCAGCAAACAAACCCACAACGATGAATCCATTCTACACACCCTACGAATACACACCCTTCGACACCATCAAGGAAACAGACTATGAGCCTGCCATCTTGAAAGGCATAGAAGAAGAAGACAAAGAGATAGACCAAATTGTCAATCAGCCAGAAGCTCCCACTTTCGAGAACACCATCGAGGCACTGGACCGCACCGGTGAACTGCTGGGCAAAGTGACCTCCGTGTTCTACAACCAACTCAGCGCAGAAACCTCTGACTATCTGGACGAACTGTCACAACGGATGTCGCCCATCCTCACCGAACATTCTAACAACATCACCCTCAACAAAAGACTCTTCAGACGAGTGAAAGCCGTGTATGAAAACCATGCCGCCAAAGATTTCAAAGACCTGGATGCAGAACAAAAGATGCTGCTCACCACGACCTATGAAGGATTCGTCCGCAAAGGAGCCAACCTGCCCGACGAGCAGCAGAAACGCTTGCGGGCACTGTCGGCAGAACTGAGCGTGCTCACACTCCAATTCTCACAAAACAAACTGAAAGACACCAACGACTTTCTGCTGCACATCACTAACGAAGAAGATTTGGAAGGGCTGCCAGAGAGCGCCATCAACCTCGCCAGGCAAACCGCCAAGGAACGAAACATGGAAGGATATGCGTTCACCCTCCAAGCACCATCATACATGCCCTTCCTCACCTACTCCGCCAAAAGAGAACTTAGAGAGAAAATGTATCTGGCATACCATACACTCTGCACCCATCCCAACGACAACAACAACACCGACATCGTCCGAAAAATCGTGAACCTACGCCGTGAGATGGCACAAATGCTGGGTTACGACACCTACGCTGACTATGCCCTCGCACACCGCATGGCAGAAAAGCCCCAAGCCGTGTACGACCTGCTCAACCAACTCATCGACGCATACATGCCTACAGCACAAGCAGAAGTCAAAGCCGTGGAGGACCTGTGCCATCAGACCCTCAACCTTCAACCCTTCATGCCCTGGGATTTCCCCTACTACGCCAACAAACTGAAAGAAAGCCGTTACAACCTCAACAGCGAAATGCTCCGCCCCTACTTTCAGTTAGCGAAAGTAAAGGAAGGAGTGTTCGGCTTGGCACACAGACTCTATGGCATCACCTTCAGAAGAAACCATGAAGTGCCAGTATATCACCCCGACGTGGAAGTGTACGACGTGATGGACAAGGACGACAGTCCGTTGGCCCTGCTATACGCCGATTTCCATCCGAGAACCTCGAAGAAGTCGGGAGCATGGATGACCTCCTATAAAGAACAATGGAAAGAGAAGAACGGGAAAAACTCACGTCCACAGGTCGCCATCGTCATGAACCTTTCAAAAGCGACAGACGAGCAACCAGCCCTGCTCACACTGGGCGAGGTGGAAACCTTCCTGCATGAGTTTGGGCATGCCCTTCACGGCATCTTCGCCAACACCACCTACCGTTCCCTTTCTGGTACAAATGTCTATTGGGATTTCGTGGAACTGCCCTCGCAGTTCATGGAAAACTTCAGCACGGAGAAAGAATTTCTCAACACCTTCGCCACCCACTACAAGACAGGCGAGCCCCTCCCCCAGGAACTCATCGACCGCATCACTGCCAGCCGCAACTTCAACGTGGCATACGCCTGTATGCGACAAGTCAGTTTCGGACTGCTCGACATGGCGTATTACACCATGAAAGACGCGTTCACAGCAGACCCTATCCCCTTCGAACAACAGGCATGGAGCCGTGTCAAGTTGCTGCCCTCTGTGGAAGGCACATGCATGACCACCCAGTTCTCACACATCATGGCTGGCGGGTACTCTGCTGGCTACTACAGTTACAAATGGGCAGAAGTGCTCGATGCCGATGCTTTCTCACTCTTCCAAGAACGTGGCATTTTCGACCCCGAAACTGCTCAAAGTTTCCGCAACAACATCCTCTCACGCGGCGGCACAGAACACCCCATGACACTTTACAAGCGTTTCCGAGGACAAGCACCCACCATCCACGCCCTGCTCCGACGGAACGGTATTCAATGAAATCATACACATACAAACATGAAAAGAATCAAGTTCATCCTCTATCTGACCCTCACACTGCTTGCCGTCGCTTCCTGCAAAAATGAAGACGACGTGGAAGAAATATTCACAGGCAAGACATGGTACATGAACGGGCTTGTCATCAACGGAATCACCTCTTCCGAGGAAACCAAGAAATTCTACACTGAAGAAGGGCAAGGTGCATACTACATCACGTTCGCATCCAGCACCTTCAACGGGAAACTCTCCTCGGGCGTGACATTCTCGGGGACATGGGAGGCTGACGGCAAACATCAGACCATCGCGCTCCACCTCCAACAGAAAGCATCCTCTTCCCTCGTCATAGACAAACAGATTTACAATATCCTTTCCAATGTAACATCCTACAGTAGCGGTGCAAGTTTTCTCTATCTGAACGACAAGAACCATAACACCCTACGGCTGGGAGATTTCAGATAATTCAACCCGAAAACCGGCAACTATCAACTTTTATAACACATAACATCCGATGACTGAACAAGAAAAAAAACAATACAACCTCGATTGTAGATATGTACGCATGGCACGAATATGGGCAGAGAATTCCTACTGCAAACGCCGCCAAGTGGGTGCATTGGTGGTGAAGAACAAAGCCATCATCTCTGACGGTTACAATGGTACACCTTCAGGTTTTGAAAATATATGTGAGGATGAAAACAACTTGACAAAACCTTACGTGCTTCATGCAGAAGCCAATGCCATCACCAAATTAGCACGAAGCCACAATTCAAGCGACGGGGCAACCCTGTATGTCACAGCCTCCCCATGCATTGAATGTGCCAAACTCATCATTCAAGCTGGCATCAAGCGGGTCGTCTATTCAGAACACTACCGTTTGGAAGATGGCATTAAACTTTTACAACGCGCAAACATCAAAGTAGAGTATCTTAATCCTGACGAAAACAATGAGCAATAATAGCAATAATAGCAATAATAATAACAATATCAACAGAAATAACCGATGGATGCCCATCATCATTGCCGTCAGTGTCGTGGTCGGCATTATCATTGGCACATTCTTTGCCAATCGTTTTGCGGGCAATCGGCTGAACATCATCAACACCTCATCCAACAAACTGAATGACCTGCTGCATATTATTGATGACCAATATGTGGACACAGTGGACATTGCCGCCATTGTGGAACAATCCATGCCTAAAATCATGGAGGAACTTGACCCACACTCTACTTATATCTCAGCAAAGGATGCACAAACTGCCAACGATGACCTGAAAGGGTCTTTCAGCGGTGTAGGCATACAGTTTGTCATTCGAGATGATACGGTACGGGTTACAGGAATCATCAAAGGAGGACCTTCTGAAAAGGTCGGAATCCTTGCGGGAGACAAGATTGTCAGTGTAGATGGAGAAACTTATGTAGGGGATGTGGTTACAAACGAAGAGACTCTCCACCGCCTGAAAGGGGAAAAGGGAACCAAGGTTAAAATTGGCGTGTTGCGACACGGACAAAAAAAGCCTCTTTCATTTACGGTAGTGCGTGGAGACATCCCTCTCAAGAGTGTTGATGCCACCTACATGATTAACAAAGAACTTGGCTACATCAAAATCAAGAACTTCGGAGAAACCACTTATGCCGAACTCCTCACATCGTTGGCAGAATTGGAAGTGGAAGGATTCAAAGGACTCGTCATTGATTTGCGAGGCAACGGAGGAGGCTATCTCTCGGCAGCCATCCAGATGGTGAACGAATTCTTGCCTAAAAATCGACTCATCGTTTACACACAAGGAAGACGTTCACGCCGTGAGGAGTATAGAAGTGATGGAAGAGGCTCCTATCAAGACCTGCCGCTCATCGTACTCATTGACGAAACAACAGCGTCGGCTTCTGAAATCTTCTCCGGGGCTATTCAAGACAACGACCGTGGCATCATTGTGGGGCGACGTTCCTTCGGAAAGGGACTGGTGCAGCAACCCGTTGAATTTGCAGATGGTTCTCTCATCCACCTCACCATCGCACGCTATTACACCCCATCTGGCAGATGCATCCAAAAACCATACGTGAAAGGACAACCTAAAGAATATGAAATGGATCTCATCACACGCTACGAACGTGGAGAATTCTTCAGCCAGGACAGCATCCACCAGACGGGAGAAGAGTACAAGACCAGCATTGGACGTATTGTCTATGGAGGTGGCGGCATTATGCCCGACTATTTTGTAGCGGAAGACACAACGGCACTGACACCTTATTATACAGAATGTGTCACCCAAGGCACCATCGCCCAGTATTGTTTCGAATACACCGACGACAACCGCGAAAAACTTTCCACGTTCGACAATGCTGCCGAGTTAGAGAAATATCTGCGACGCCAGGGATTGGTGGATCACTTCATCCGCTATGCTGATAGCAAAGGCATTCAGCGACGCAACAACATGATACTCAAGTCGCAGCATCTGTTTGAGCAAGCTATCTATGGCAGCATCATCTACAACATCCTAGAGATGAACGACTATATACAATACCTCAACCGCAACGACATCACTCTTGAAAAAGCCATACAACTCTTCAAAGCAGGACAGACAAAACCAACCCTTCATGACCAAAAAAGAAATTCGGGAACTAATTCGGGAAAGAAAAAGGCAGCATACCACCGAGCAACTCCAATCATACAGCCAAAGCATCAAGGGTGCATTGCTTGAACGCATTACAAAAGAAGAGAATTGCCAGACCATCCTTCTGTATCACTCTCTTTCAGATGAGGTTAACACCCACGACCTTATTCGCATATTGTATGCGCAAGGCTATACCATCCTGCTCCCGACTGTCGTAGGATGCAACCTCACCCTCCATGTATATGAGGGCGAAGACACCATGAACATCGGTTTAGCCTACGGCATCCAAGAGTCGCTTGGCAAACTCTTCACCGAGTATTCCCATATTGACCTTGCCATCATTCCAGGCATGGCATTCACACAACAAGGCGACCGACTTGGACGCGGAAAAGGCTATTACGACCGGCTCCTTCCACAACTAACCTGCCCACTCATTGGCATTGCCTTCCCCTTTCAACTCGTTCCAACCATTCCCACTGAATCACATGATATTCAAATGACAGAAATTATCACATGTAAAAGATGAAAAACCTCAGCATCTACAAAGCATCGGCAGGTTCGGGCAAAACCTTTACATTGGCAGTGGAATATATTGCGCTACTGGCAATCAATCCGATGGAGTACCAAAACATCCTTGCCGTCACCTTCACCAACAAGGCGACAGCAGAGATGAAACAACGTATTCTGAGCACGCTGTATGCTATTGCGCATGGACTTCAAGAGGGGGAAGGTTATGTTGAAAACATCCTGACCAATTTGGCAGAACGAAAGAAAATGCCACAATATCAGGAAGAACCATACCTTTCGGTGCTGCAAAACATGAATCGGGACATGTTACGCAAGAGAGCAAAAGAGGCACTGTCAAATATCATTCATGATTACAGCCGTTTCCACATCGAGACAATCGACTCTTTTTTCCAAGGAATCGTACACGAAATAGCGAACGAATTGGAACTATCGACAAAGATGAAGGTGGAACTGGATGAAACAGAGGTGCTGTCTGATGCCATTACCCAAATCATCGAAAATCTGAAAGAAGGATCAAGCGAGTTCCGTACCATCATTGATTTCATCGAAGAGAAAATCCAGAAGAATCATTCATGGCAGGTGGAAGAAACGGTAAAAGAATTCGGACGCAATATCTTTAAGGAGAAATACCTCATTCACGGTGAGGAAGTAAGGAGGAAAATCACAAATTTCAGCGAGATATATAAGTATCGCGCCCTCATTCATCAATATCTGGAGCAAAAGAGGCAGACAGTGATTATGTTAGGCTACAAGATGCTGGAAGCCTACGAAAACATAGGCATCACCGAAGAGGACGGCAGCAAGAACATCGTCACGTTCATGGAAAAGGTGCGTGATTACAACATCACAGAACCCACCAATAAAAGCAGGGGCACCTTCTCCGATTCCATCGAAACATACACTGAAGATGCTGGGAAATGGTTCAAAAAAAGCTCAAAGAACCGGGACACATTGTTGCCACAAGTGGAGACTGTACTCATGCCGATGTTGACAGAGGCTTTTGAGAAGCACCAAGAATATGTCAGTCATCTACATACGGTCAATGCCATCGGACAGCATCTCTACTCTTTGATGCTGCTGAATGAAATCAGCCAGATGGTGAAATTGCTGAACGAAAAAGGAAACCGTTTCCTTTTGTCTGAAACAGCCAATTTTCTGCGCAATGTGATTAATAACCAAGACATTCCTTTCATCTACGAGAAAACAGGAGCGGTCATCAAGCACATTATGATAGATGAGTTTCAGGACACCTCAACACTACAATGGGAAAATTTCAAGCTACTCATTCAAAACAGTCTTTCCATGGGTGGTTCCTGTCTTATTGTGGGCGATGTGAAGCAGAGCATCTACCGATTCAGAAATTCTGACTGGCAGATTCTGAACAACATTGAAAATGACTCAGACCTGAAAAGCCACATGGGAAAGATTCCTGCCACCTACAACTTTCGTTCGGCAAAGCATGTGGTAGAGTTTAACAATGAGATATTTCAGAATGCCGTCAACTTATTAAAGCAAAATTGCCCTGCCCTATCAATGGCATACGGTGATGTCGCACAAATTGCAAGAAAAGAAGATGAAACAGGATTTGTCAAAATCGAGAATATTGATTATCACGATATCGACCCCGATCATCTACCCGAAGTGTGGGACAAAAGTATTTCAGCCGACTATGATGAAGCCACCTTGCAACGCATTCAATCATCGATTAAAGAGTTGATTGATAACAAAGTGAATCCCAATGATATAACAATATTAACAAGAACAAACCGAGAAGTTCCACAAATCTGCGAATACTTTAACGAGCATCAAGACATATTGACGGTGAAGGTCGTCTCGGATGATGCATTCCGTCTTGACGCATCACCTGCTATCAATATCATCATCTGCGCCCTCAGAGTATTGGCTGAACCAGACAGTAAACTCCACCTTGCCACACTTACGCACCATGCCACATCCATACCCGATGCATTCAATGAAAAAGAACGGGCTGACATACGTTTCTCCCCCATCACGGAACAAATTGAATACATTTACCGAATCTTTCAGCTTAACCAAATTCCCAATCAAGATGCCTATCTCTTTTTCTTTAACGACATCGTGGAGCAGTTCTGTCAGGAGAATCTAACTGATCTTGACTCTTTCTTGAAGGCTTGGGACGAGTCTCTTGGCGAAAAGACCATTCCTGGGAGTGCTGCCGATGGTGTACGCATCATGACCATGCACAAGTCGAAGGGGCTGGAGTTCCATAGCGTCATCATCCCGTCGTGCTCATGGGCTATCAAGCCGAAAGACACAGAAGTGATGTGGTGTGTGCCCGACAGAGAGCCTTACGACCTCATGCCTCTCCTGCCCATCAGTGTGAACCAAGCCAAAGATGACAGCATCTTTGCAGATGACCGCCGTGAGGAAGAACTGCGCACACTTGTTGACAACATAAATGTGCTATATGTGGCTTTCACACGTGCCAAGCATAATCTCATTATACTGACAGGCAACAAGTTGCAAGAAAAACGAGGGAGGGGCAAAGAGAATGCCGAATTAGAGGACACGATTGCGACGATTGAAAATGCACAATCATTCCTCATCAATGCCATGCCTGCAAAGATGGAAAAGACAGAAATTGAGAAAATTATCACGCGTTATCAATATGGTACAATTGTGCCAAGCCAGAAAAAGGACATGCCTGATAACACAAAAGAACAGAATGTTATCGACTGCGAACACACACCATTACCCGTAGCATTCGCATCTTACCCATCCGTAGCACAATACCGCCAGAGTTACGAGTCTGACATGTTTATCACGGCAGATTCTGAAAATCTGCAAACTCAGCAACACACCGAACGTATCCGACTCATTAGCCTTGGCAATCTGTATCACAGCATTTTTGAGCATATTCACACCATTGACGATGTGCCTCACGCCATCCATCTTTTAGAATCAAAAGGATGTTTCGGCAGCATTTTGAATGCAAAAGAAGCACAAGAGGCTGTGACCCAAATGATTGAAAAAATCACCATTCTCCATCCGGAATGGTTCTCCCCTGAATGGAAAACACTCAATGAACGTGCCATCCTTTTTCTCGAAAAAAAGATGATGACGACTAAACGTCCCGACCGAGTTGTAGTCAAAAATAAAAAAGCCGTCATCATTGACTACAAGACAGCACAAGGTGCAGTGAAACAACAGGAAAACGGCACCTTCTCAGCACCGGCTGAAAACAAACAACAAATCGAGGAGTACAAACGACTCTTATTTGAAATTGGTTATACCGATGTAGAAGCATATCTGTGGTACATTCTTGACGACATCATCCTTCCTGTATAATCCTATTTCAACAACCAGTCATCACTTCATGAAAAGAATCATTATGAAATTAAAAAACAAAACAGACATCAAGGTGGTTTCTGCATTGACCTTTGCATCCCTCCTGATGCCAACAAATGCGACTGCACAGTTCGGAGGCTTCAACTTTGGAAACTTCAATATGGAAAGCATGTTTCCTAAGGTGGAACACACAAAGATGAACAACCTGCAATCCAATCTGCCCGTCATCACCATTACCACAGATTCGCCGCTGAATGCACAGGAAAAAGTGACAGCCCATATGAAAATGGAAGGCTACGATGGTGCTATCGGCATCAAACTGCGTGGAAACAGTTCGCTGGCATTTAACCAAAAGAAATACACTGTGGAAACGCGGGATGCTGACGGGAAAGAACTGAAAGTGGACCTGATGGGCATGCCAGCAGGGAGCGACTGGGTGTTGCTGTGCCCTTACAACGACGTGTCTATGGTGCGCGACCCTTTGGCTTTCAACCTCTGGAGAGAAATGGGACATTGGGGACCACGCACCCAGATGGTTGAGGTGCTAATGGATGGAGAATATCTTGGCATCTATATCTTCTCAGAGGCTGTCAAACGGGGTGAAGGGCGCGTGGAAATTCCCAAACTCCGAAAGACAGACACAGAGGGAACGGAACTGACGGGAGGCTACATCATCCGCATCGACACCTACAATGAGGACGACGCCACTTTCCCCTCGAAAGTGCCGGGCATTGGTGAGGGCATCATGACCAGCCAAATCACGTGGTCGTGCATCTATCCCAAGAAGAAGAATCTGCAACCAGAGCAATTGGCCTATATCCAGCAATATATTGACGAAACAGAGCAAACCATTCAATCCGATGACTTTGCCGACCCACAGCGAGGCTATGCCAAATATATTGACGTGCCTTCGTTTGTCGATTACTTCATCCACACCGAATTGAGTCTTAATGCCGACGGTTTCAAGCGCAGTGCCTATTTCTACAAAGAACGGCAGAATGCCGCTGGAACAGGTGGAAAACTCTTTGCAGGACCTGTGTGGGACTACAACCTTGCATATGGCAATTGCAATTTCTGCAACGCCAATAAAATAGACGCATGGTGCTTTGAAGGTGGCAACACGCAACCCACTCCTGCCCTTTGGCAACGGTTGCTGCAAGACCCTGCCTTCCGGAAGGCGGTCAAGACACGCTACCAATCGCTACGCAAAACTGTCCTCAGCGACAAAGCCATCAATACCTATATTGACAACCATGCGAAATTAGTGGCTGCCGCAAAAGAACGACACTTCAAGGAGTATCCGGAACTGCTGGTGGATGAAAATCAAAAAAACAACAAGGAGCAACAAAATGCAGGAATGCCTAATGGGTTTGGAGGGTTCCCCATGATGCCTGGATTCCAAATGCCTGAAGGAGGATTCCAAATGCCTGAAGGAGGATTTCCCATGATGCCAGGCGGTTTTGGTGGCATGGGAGGTGGCGATGCCATTTCATGGTTTGCAGCCTATCGTGTCAGCACCTACGAAGAAGAAATCAAGACACTCAAGCAATGGCTTGCAGACCGCCTCAGTTTCCTCGACCAGAACATAGACCGTTTTGACAAGGACTTTGAGCCACACATTCAAAAGCCTGTGGAAATCAAGCCACAAAATGGAGGAGGATTCCCCTTCTTTCAGTTCCCCAACATGTAAACACCCCTGTTTTCTCACGGACATGATACCATTCCTTCAACTTGTAGCAGACGACCTGTATCAGAAACTGGGAGGAAACTTTCAGGACACCTGCATCATCTTCCCCAACAAGCGTGCCTCATTGTTCTTCAATCAGTACCTGTGGGAGAACGCTGAGGGGCAGACGATGTGGACTCCTGAATACACAACCATCAGCGAACTCTTCACATCCTTGTCAGAATACACCATAGGTGACCCCATCTATCTTGTGGTGCGGCTCTGGGAAGTCTATCAGTCGAAAATACAACCACCCCACACGTTCGACCAGTTGTATTCACTGATGGAAATGATGCTCAGCGACTTTCAAGACATCGACAACAACATGGTGGATCCATCCCGTCTGTTTCTGAACATGGCAGACCTCAAGGAGAAGACCGACTTCTCTTTCCTCGAAGAGGAGCAACGGAAAGCGATAGAGCAGTTCTTCGGGATGTTTTTCAATACAGACAACGGACAACGAACAACAGACACTCCCCTGAAAAGCAAGTTCATGGCTTTGTGGAATCGGCTGACAGATATCTACGAGACCTATCAGAAAGCATTGCTGACCACCACAGACGATGAGGAGCCAATGGTGTATGAGGGAATGATGAAACGCAAAGTGATTGAAGCATTGACCAGCAAAGATGAAGAGGCGAGACGACGCATGGACGAAAGACTCGCGGCAAAAACCTATGTAATGGTCGGCTTCAATGTCCTCAACAAGACCGAACGGGAACTGTTCCGGTATCTTAAGCAACATCGTGAAGCCAAGTTTTATTGGGATTATGACATGGCATACACCTGCCCACATCACTCAAACACCCTTTTGAATTCCTCCCATTCCACGGTGCTCAGCAAGTACGAAGCCGGGCAATTCATTCTGGAGAACATCAAACTGTTGGGCAACGAGTTTGAGGGGAGAGACCTCTTCAACAACATGCGTCAGCCCAAGGAAATCACCTTCATCCAATCACCCACCGACAATGCCCAGACACGATACATCGATACATGGCTGAACAGTCACGCCAACAAACAACAGACAACAGAACTTTTAAGAGAATCTGCAGTGATTCTCTGCAATGAAAACCTTCTGCAACCCGTACTGCACAGCATCGGCAAAGTGGATGCCATCAACGTGACAATGGGGTATCCGATGACCGAAACCCCTATCTATTCATTAATGCAAGCACTCATTGAGTTGCAAGTACATGGCAGCACCGCATCCGATTCATGGAGATACAAATATGTGGCAGCCGTGCTGAAGCATCCATTCATCCAAAAACTCTTAGGCAAAGCAGGCAAGGAGAAAATGCACGAACTCACCACTCAAAATGTGGTATTTCCCAACAAAGAACGCTTTGCGGACAACAGCACCATGCGCCAAATCTTCACCTCCGTAAGAGGCAAGGAACTCACCACCTATCTTTCCGAAATTCTCTCGATGGTAGGGCACTGCTATCAAGAGACATCAGGCAATGAAGAAAACACATTGCAAATCTATAAGGAATGCATTTTCGTGGCATACACCATCGTCAACCGCATCCACATCCTACAGGAGAAATATGCGGCACTGACGCTCTGCGATGAAACACTATCCCGACTCATCCTGCAGTTGATTGGGCAAGCCACGGTGCCGTTCCACGGTGAACCCGCCATCGGACTTCAAGTGATGGGACTGCTCGAAACCCGCAACCTCGACTTCCGCCACATCGTCATGCTCTCCGTCAATGAAGGGCAGATGCCCAAAGGCGATAAGCGCACGTCCCTCATCCCCTACACCTTGCGTGCGGCCTATGGCATGACCACCATCGAACGAGAAGTGAGTCTCTACGCATACTACTATTACCGACTTTTCCAACGTGCAGAAAGCATCACCCTACTCTACAACTCCAGCAACGAAGGTGGCAATAAAGGCGAGATGTCACGCTTCATGCTGCAAACCCTCATCGAAAAAGACGACCTCTTCACCCCTGGACAAAAAATAGACCTTAGGACCTTCACAACTCCCAGCGAGACACTAGCAGCGCAACCCATCAGCATCCCCAAAGATGCAACTGTGATGCAACAACTCCATGACAGATTCAATGACGAGCACATCCTCTCCCCCTCCGCCATCAACACTTACATGAAGTGTCCCCTCAAGTTCTACCTCAACTATGTAGCAGGATTGCGCCCCACCAATGAGGTGGCTGACGATGTGGACAATGCCATGTTCGGCACCCTCTTCCACGATGCCATGCACCGTCTTTACCAACCTTACGAAAAGAAGCCCTTCCGTAGCGACCAGGTACGTGCCCTTGCCCAAAACGAAGACCTCATCAGCCAACATCTCAACAACGCATTTGCCGTCAACTTCTTCCATTATCCACCTAACGATTCCAATGGCATCCCTATTAACTACGGGACCGACCGACCATTGCCCCTCAACGGAACAGGTCTCATCAATCGGCACGTCATCAAACAATTCATCATCAACCAACTCAATGCTGACGCCCAAATGGCTGCCGACCTTGAACACCAAGGTGGTTACTGGCAAATCATCAGCCAAGAAGAACCCTATGCCATCATCCACAAACTCTCTGCCAAAACCTCCCGACCCTCAACCCTCAAACTGGGTGGTATCATCGACCGCCTTGACCTGCTCTCCTCACCATTGGGCGACCGCATCCGCATTGTCGATTACAAGACCAGCAGCATACCACACTCAGCCAACACCCTTGCCGACCTTTTCGACCCCGATAAATGCACCCACAACTACCACATGATGCAAGCCCTCTACTATTGCAAGGTGCTCGCCGACCCCACCTCCCCATATAACGGCACCCCCATTCTGCCAGCCCTCATGTATTGTGCCAAAAACTATGGCAGCAACTACTCTGGCATCATCAAACTGACCCCACCAGACAACCCTAAGAAGGCTCCCATAGACGACTACAAGTCACAGTACGACAAAGACTTCACCAACCTCCTCGCACAAAAGATTGATGAAATCTTCACACCATATGAAGCCGACCCCGACCTCGGCACATTCAAACAATGTGCCGACACACAAAATTGCGCTCACTGCGACTTTCTCACCTTTTGTCTTCGTCATCCCCAAAAGACATATTGAATGGAAAAATTCGAAATCAACATATTAGGTTGCGGAGCAGCCCTTCCCACCCCCCGCCGCCTCAGTTCCTCACAAATCGTCAACATTCGTGAGAAACTCTTCATGCTCGATTGTGCAGAGGGCACCCAGATGGCACTCCGACGTTCCCGTCTCCCCTTCTCCCATCTCCAAGCCATCTTCCTCACACACCTTCATGGCGATCACACTTTTGGACTCATCGGCATGCTCTCCACCTTCGGACTTCTCGGGCGCATTCAAGACCTCCACATCTATGGTCCCAAGGACCTGCAACGCATTTTCCAACCACAAATCGACTACTTCTGTGCCGATTCCCCCTACCACATCATCCTTCACGAAATCGACCCCAACACCCCCCAAACCCTCTATGAAGACCGTTCCGTCTGCATTTCGACATTACCTCTTTCACATCGTGTACCTTGCTGCGGCTACCTTTTCCGCGAGAAGCCCACACCGCGCCACATCCGCCGCGACATGATAGACTTCTACCACATACCCATTTCTCAAATCAACAACATCAAGGCAGGCATGGATTGGACAACAGAAGACGGCACCATCATTCCCAACGAACGCCTGACCACCCCATCCGACCCTGTCCGTTCCTACGCATACTGCACAGACACCACATACCGCCCCCGACTCACAGAACTCATCCACGGCATCACCTGCCTGTACCACGAAGCCACCTTCGCGCAAGAACATGCCCTTCTTGCACAGAAGACATTCCACAGCACGGCTGCACAAGCCGCACAAATAGCCCGTGATGCCCAAGTACAGCGTCTCATCCTCGGACATTTCTCCTCACGCTACAAGTCAGAAGCCCCCCTTCTGGCAGAGGCACAGCAAATATTTCCCGACACCCTTCTGGCAGAAGACGGAATGAAAATCACCTTATAGCCGACAAAAAAGGAACGCCTTTCGACGTTCCTCTTTTGCGGAAAGTGAGGTTTTAATACCCACCCGTCCTATTGTTCTGAGTCTCTTCATGATGCCTAAAGATTCCATTCGTCAGGTATCAATATTTGATGCGCTTTTGACTTCTTTGGGCAAAGTTAGTGCTTTTGTATGACACGGCAATGGCAAAGCAGACAATTAACAGATCTTTAACGATCAGGTGTCCTTCTAGTGGACATTCATCATAGTATGTTGTTGTTGTGTTTTTGTTGAAGAAGTCCACCTGTAATATCAACAGGATCAAACCTCTTAGCACAGTGATACCATTAGATTCATGCCATAAGGTTATATCAACTCCCCTTTTATAGACTGAAATGCACTTCTAATTCGTTGATATAAAGGTATTTCCGATTAAAGACGCTAATTCATCTACAGAATACTGATCTTTTATTTGAGTTTTTCGTTCATCATAAAACTCTTTTTCATTCAGTTTCTGAAAGATTTTTCCGTTTTTTCGGTCAATTTGCTAGCCGATTTCGAGACCGAATTCCTTACGCATCCTGTTCATTCATCTGTTGTCCTTCCCGAACTTCTCCTGGAGTGGACTGTAAGTAATCTCACTGATATTAAAATGCTGTGGTGGATCCTGTCCATCAGGGATGTCAATCGCATCCTGTGATGACTTGAGCAGGTGAGTCTGCCTTCCAAGGTGAAATAATCTCGCTGAGATTATCAAGCTCGGATCGATCTTCCCCGCTATTTCCAAAAGGCGTGGAAATATCTGATTCTGAAGCAGTCGCAAGATTTTAATCTCATTGAGATGAATACTGGCATTCAGGAGGGTGCTCCGCCGTCCCTCGAAACTGTACCGCAAAAAAGAGTGTGCTGAATTAAATCTATTGAGATTCAAACTGCACACCCTTATCCTGTATTGTGGTTACTCTTTGATTAAATCGGACGGTCTGGGTAATGGTGAGTAACAAGCGAAGGTGTCACAAAGCCCATCCGCGTGTGGTTTACATTCCCTGAAACGGAGTGCTTTTCGGGAACCTCTTATCTATTTTGTAAGGATTCATAGGCTTACAAGGTTCATCACCGCTTGCTTTGGCTACATCGTTAAACAAGACGTACATTTTAATTAACAGATCAATAGATGCCAGTGGGGAGTCCAACTCTGTCCCTACCTTTATAATTGGAGTGTTGCATGGGAATATGTCCGCTTTCTTTCCTCTCCAAGACTTGCCATCAATCAAGTCCTTCACGAACTGTTTCTCTTGGGGTGTCAGGAACAACACTAATGCAGAGTCCTCCATGTGTTTTGAAAAGAAGATAAACCTGCCGTGACACCAATTACGATAGTCGCACAGTTGCACACTGGCTATTCCGCTTTCTATCATCTTCGACTCGAAATCAGTAGCCACAGGTCTGCTCCATCCATTGTAAAGAACAATGTAGTTTTTGATGTCTTTTAGCTTGGGGATAGTACCCTCCACTCTTGGACTATAGGAGAAACAATGCTCTGGCGTTAAATTTACAGAAAGCTTGTCTAGTATTTCATTTTCACCACTGAAAGCTCTGTAGAACAAGCCGAACTTGCATATCGTATCTATTGTAGCGATAAAAGATTTTGCCAGTGTAAGCCAATCATAAACCAGCCACTTGGAGCCTGCCTTTCTGAGTTTCTTGACTACATCGTTGTCATCACCTCCATTTCTGACGATGGCACAGGTGTTCTCAGGATTGGCTTTTGTGGCACGTTTCGCCACATACTTTTCATCATGTCCCCTTCCTTCACTTGTGGTGAAGAGAATTTTGCTTGATTTCAGAGTTTCATCAGAAACAGAAGACAAAGACAATGGAGTTAATGCCTTAGCCATCCCTTGATTCGCTTCATACAGCAATGCTGCATAATCGACCGAACTGTATGAACCGCCGCTGGCAAAGCAATACAGAGGTTTTTGTGCATCCTCGATGAAAAAATCACGTAATGGTTTGATGTCCTGTCTCTCTGTCCATTTCAGAGCTTTAGGTATCATGTTAAGACTATCTGCGAATGTTTCTTTGTATGCCATTTTCTTTCTCTTATTAGTTCTTTATTATTGCCTCCATCGAGGAGATACGATGCCCTTCCTCATCAAAAGCCTCTATGACATTATACCTTCCGCCATCCTGATAATAGTCATAACTTTGCATGATCAGCAGACCCTCTTCTTTACTCATGCCAACCAATCCACTGTTTGTAGGCAAGCAGATTGCGCTGTCAGATTCGGCATTGATGATGAAACTTAGTACGTTCCTGTAATCAGAACACCCTTCCACCAAGAGTCTCAACGGCTCATCATGCCAAGAAAGAATCACTACTTTGTGAATGGCAGGGATGGAATCTATAGGCACTTTTACAGCATGATCCATACTAAACCAACTCCCATCTGCATGAATATGCGTTGTTAGAACTTTCTTGCCTTCTCTCTCAGCATTCTTACATACCCAGAGGGACACTTGCTTGATGGCAGGAAGACCTTCGATACTGTCAGCAATGGCTTCATCATTCAGGAACACCTTATAGTCCTCATTTTCCGCAACCACGTATGCAGTGGAAGGAACACCTTCATCTTTGACCATGCCCTCCTCTTTCCTTGCTGGTTGGCATCCGCAAACCAATAGGACGATAAAGGTGAATAATACACTTCTTTTCATCCGTTGCATTACTTTTTAGTTGTATTCCACATTTTTTTCAAAAGGGCTGCTTCCGCTCTTACGGCTTCGGTAGAGCATACGGATTCATTCAAAAGATAGTTGAGCATCCTTGCAGCCTTGGCTTCATCCTTTTGACAATAACAAGGAACACCTGTCACATCTTCAAGAGTGGTATTAGGCACACCCATATACCATAGGTATAGACTTTTTATATCCCCAATCCCCTCAGCCATCATCTTCCAAAGATCCTCTTCAGTCGAACAGAAATAGAGACGATGGAGTACCTCCATATCAGTTATTTCTTGATTCTCTCTCTCAAAGAAATCCAAATACCCATTGAGCCAATCGGTCATAAAAGGGGACAAAGGATGGTGATCAAGACAACGGAAAACAGTCATCGTCACCTCCACTCGCAGATTCTCATCCTCTATCAGGTCATACCCCTTTTCCGACATGAATCCGTTCAAGTCGAAGTCATTTCTCTGGAATGCCTTCCATACAGGATGCAATTTTGGAATGATGGCGTTCTCATCGTATGAAGTCCTTTCATCATACGATGTCCCACAACAATAAGCACCAACCACTTCCTTCAGAGCCTCTTTCCCTATCCAAGCCCGTGGTGCCGTATCACTTCTTTCGTCTATCATGCCCATATCTTTACGAACTTTTATCGTGACCCATACATTTCGTCATAGTCATACTCCTCGTATTGCTCCGCGATTTTATGCAGATGATACGCAAACTCATTCCGACGAGTGTAAATCTCATACTGTTTCGCGTACTCCCTAATGAGTTCTTCCAGCGAAACTTTCGGCTTAGAACGATTGATGCGTTCGTCAATAACATCACGCAGCGGATGCGATTTGGACATCTCGGATATACCGTAACCGACTGCGCCCGCTATAAAATTGTCTAATAGTCCCATAATTGTGTATATTGTTGGTATTATTGAATTCCTATTTATCATTCATTACCAGTTCCTTCTATAGGTACAATAGTTGTGGTAGTATCTAAATGGCATTTTACCCGTTTGTCATTCTTCCACTATATCTTAAAAAGACAAATGGAACCTACTTGGCTGTGAAAAGGCTAATTCAACTCTTTCACCATTGCAGTCTAATATGAAAAGTCTAATGTCACACAAGAAATAAGCCACTCCTGTTTCTGGCACATCAAATTGGTCGTATGCAACGAAAACACGTTGGTCATTCTCACAATCATTACAATCAGGAACCACTTTGCCAATGATACAGAAATTCCCATCTTCATCTTTAGCACTTTTCCCCTTTAGCGGATTTCCCTTGTCATCAAAGAAACGAATCATTGTATAGCAATCGCTTCCTTCCAGATTTTTGAAGACTTGCTTAGAACACAAGTTCATTCCATGCTTCCCTTCACGAATGACATTGTGCTCTATGGTCAAATCACTCACACTGGCAGAGATGTTTGAAGCAGGCTTATCCCCAAACATTACCCATTCCTGCTTTTCCTTCATATTAGGAAAAGACCAGTCGAAAATCTTATAGAGAAGCGCACCCTCCCCGAACAGGAGCATAATCAGTGGTATTATGATAAGCAATAAAACCACAATAATAAGAGTTTTGAAAAGGAACTTAATCATAGGCAAATGTATTATAGTTTATCTCTCATGCGAGTCTGTGTAATTGTGGCCATCGAAATAGCCAGCCTTTGTACATCACCTCTATTGAGGAAACCCAAACTTCTGATTTTCATAAAAAGATATCGTTATATTGTAATACTATCAGTTGTTGTTATTCTCAAGGAACCTATCGAGGAATGTATCGGCAGCCTGGTTTATAAAATCATACAGCAGGTCGTGCTTAACTCTGTTTGAGAATCTGTAAATAATCCAATCTTTGAAAGGTTCCAGCATCTGTTTTAGTGTTTCATCATCTTGGCCAACGGGAACGAAATAGAAAGTTCTGTATTGCCATTTGTAACTGGTTTCTATGGTGTCCCACGAACTACTAAAATCCTGATGACAAAAACCTGCTTGCATTTCAATACCCTCTTTTGAAACGGATATAGAATAAGTCGGTCCCCCATTGTTGTTGTACCCAAGAGAGTTTGGACGCATATCTTCAAGCCCAGGTTGGGTGCCGATATGATTTTCGTCGTTTTTCTCTTTATCGCCCCAAGAAGATCTCTCAAGTCGAAGTATCCCTTGATTGACTAATTGCTGAGTCAAACTAACAAATTCATATGCTCTTCCTATCATCAATCTGTCATACCGCTCATTCATTTTAGGAAAATCAAGCTTAGAATATAACTGAAGAATATCCAGTGAACCTTCTTCATTCATCCTTTTTGTTTTCTTGATTATGGCAGTCCTGATAGACTCTACAAAAGCCTCGAAACTCCTCTCAGGATTATTTGATCTTACGGGATTGTCGTTTTCTACGAAGATATATCTATCCTAAAATCCGCAACTATCATCCAATACACGATTAAG
>SAMEA3663015__coassemble_301_pt1 | contig 21946 bp, 16 predicted proteins | sample SAMEA3663015__metabat2_low_PE_019 | metagenome-assembled genome bin SAMEA3663015 (sample SAMEA3663015) | pig gut metagenome | biome: pig gut; feature: pig-associated habitat; material: faeces | place: France | collected 2012
AGTGGGTGAAATTATGATAATTATTCAAATTTGTTTTACGACAGATGCAGCATAAACCCAAATGGGTCATTAAGAAACAAATTAGCATAATTAAAATAATTTTATCCACAAATTATAATTATAGAAATTAGTGAACTGAATTATTCCAATTATTCTAATTAGTTTCAAGAGAAAACAAGCCGCTTGCGGCGAAAAGAAGAGACATCATTGTATAAGATAATTTTGTGTGGTTACTTAATTATTCAAATTTGTTTTACGACTTTCACTTCTTCACTTCTGATTTCAAATCAGAAAACTCAAATTAGTAGAAAAAATAAAAAAATTGTTTTTCATGCGACTTATTCCACTTTATACCTGGAACAAGGGGCTTCATTCCATGAAGCTCTCCCAAACCCATTTCATGAATCAACCTTGGGCAAGTGGAGTTACTCTGCTTGTGTGCGTCATCGTTGCCATGCTACTTGCCAACTTGCCAACCACATCCCAACTCTATCATGAAATTCTTGAGACGAGTCTTACCATGACCATCTCCAACGATACATTCACTGTAAGTTTTCCCCAAGACATGACCGTGGAGAAATTCATTAATGACATCCTCATGGTTGTCTTCTTTTTTACAGTCGGCCTTGAAATCAAGCGAGAAGTTGTCTGTGGTGAACTCTCCAGTGTAAAAAAAGCACTTCTCCCTGTCATTGCCGCTGCAGGAGGCATGGCTGTTCCCGCTCTCTTCTACACATTTTTTAATGCTGGCACTTCCACTGTAGGCGGTTGGGGCATTCCAACAGCCACGGACATCGCATTTGCTGTAGGAATCATGTCAATTCTTGGCAACAAGGTACCCATTTCACTCAAGATATTTCTTACAGCACTCGCTATTGCCGACGACCTTGGTGCCATCTTAGTTGTGGCACTCTTCTATGGAGGTGACATCAACCTTCCCCTCCTTTTCATTGCCATTGTGCTCATCGGTGCCATACTCCTGATGAATAAATTGGGTGAAAAACGGATGATGTACTACCTCATTCCCGCTATTGCTGTGTGGTTCCTTTTTTACTATTCAGGTATTCACTCCACTATGTCAGGCGTGGTTATGGCATTCATGATTCCGATGGATGCTCGGTTCAGCCGTTCCTACCTCAACCGAAGCAATAAAAAATACCTAATGCGCATCGCTCGATACGACTATGACAAGTTTGAGCAGGGAGTTCCTTTTCCTAATGGTCCGCAACGCCACTGTCTGCGCCGCATGAGTTATATCAATAACAACTCTATCGGCATGTCTTACCGTTTGGAACACGCACTTAATCCGTGGGTCAATTTCCTCATCATGCCTATCTTTGCACTTGCCAATGCAGGTGTTGTCATCCCTGACATCAGTTTCTTCAACATCTTTCAAACTCTTCCGCTCGAAGGTGTAGGTATGGTAGGCATGGGTATCTTTTGGGGGCTGCTACTTGGTAAACCCATCGGTATCACTCTCGCCTCCTTCATCGCCATCAAATGTAAAGTGGGAGTCATGCCTGAAGGTGCTTCATGGAAGATGCTCTTTGCCGTAGCCTGCCTCGGCGGTATTGGTTTCACGATGGCAATATTCGTCGACACACTCTCCTTCGGAGAACTTGACGTTGCTGCCACCGACATGCTCCGCTCATCGGGTAAGATAGCCGTCCTACTTGGATCCCTCTGTGCAGGTATTCTCGGTTCCCTACTCATCAGCATCTTCCACAAATTGGAATCCACAAAGTCGTAAATACATCATTATTAATTATTATAGAAGAAACTCAATACAAGGGGCTATGCCATCATCGGTGTGGCCCCTTCCTCTTTCATCATCTTTCCACCCTGTCTGAATGGTCTAAATCACTCCTGCTGCTTGGAACAAAAGAATCCATGAATAACAAACTAAAATACTCAAAAAAGAGTAAAGCATAAGGGCAAAATGAGTATCATTCCACCTCAAAAGAGTATCCTTTTTTGAAAAATACCCACAGAGGACGTTCTTTTGACTAATTTTGAGTATTGCCATAGTTAACATTTGTTAGTACCTTTGCATTGTTTTCAAGAAATTGGTACTTTATAGGTAAAAACAATGAACTTTTCAAGTATGTTAAAGATTGCGGTCATTACTTTGACTCTAAGCATTGTAAGCCTTGGCACATATGGGCAGACGAACAATAGCGACACATCAAGAGTGGCAAAACTCGAAAAGGCACTTTCCCGCTTCCACATCGGAGGTTATGGCGAGGTGGCTCTTTCCAGAAACTTTTACAGCGACAATGTAAGCCGCTACAGTTTGGCAGATGAGCACAAGAACGATCCGAGTCATGGACGTTTTGACATTCCGCATGCCGTGATTTATTTAGGATATGACTTTGGCAAAGGGTGGTCGTTGAGCACAGAGATTGAATTTGAGCATGGCGGAACAGGCGCTGCCTACGAGAAAGAAGATGAAGAAGGTGGTGAATGGGAATCTGAAACAGAAAAAGGTGGAGAAGTAGAATTGGAACAATTCTGGATTCAGAAGTCATTCGCGGAGTATGCTAACATTCGTGCAGGGCATCTTGTGGTGCCTGTGGGGCTGAATAATGCACATCACGAGCCACTCAATTTCTTTACAGTGTATCGTCCAGAAGGAGAAAACACGATTCTCCCCTCTACATGGCATCAGACGGGTATTGACTTCTGGGGACGTGCAGGAGACTGGCGCTATGAGGTGCAGTTCCTGGCTGGCCTGAATGCGGATAACTTTACCACAACGGGGTGGATTCATAAGGGTCCTGTCAGCCCGTTGGAATTTGAAATTGCTACGAAATACGGCACATCGCTTCGCATTGACAATTATTCAGTACCAGGTCTCAGGTTGGGTTTGAGCGGTTACTACGGACATAGCATCGGAAACAGTTACCCGAGAAACAAGAATGGGGTTGACAGCGAATACAAAGGCGCTGTGGCTGTAGGCAGTTTCGATTTCACATACAATGCACACAACTGGATTGTGCGTGGCCAGGCTGATTACGGCTACCTTGGCGATGCAGAACAATTGAACTACATCTACAACCGCATCAACAAGAAGTCACCCTATCACCACTCTTCATCGGTCAGCCAGAACGCTTATGCTTATGGTATTGAGGCAGGTTACGACGTATTCTCACAGATTCAGAAACTTCGTGCAGATGGACAGAAACTCTATGTGTTTGGCCGCTATGAGCAATATAATGCTTGTGCATCAAGTAATATGAAAAAATATGACTACAACAATGTGAAGCGCATGGCTGTAGGCATCAACTATCATCCCGTCAAGGAAGTGGTTGTGAAGGTTGACTATTCACACCGATTCCTGAAGAGCCAGTACAATAATGAGCCAAGCCTCAATCTCGGCATTGCTTATCAAGGATGGTTCTTATAAAAACGACTATTTCAATAGAATCATCATATTAAAAAATGAAAAACTATGACAATGAAATTCAAATCAATGCTTGGCGTCGCCATGATGGCAGCCATGGCTTTCACTGCTACTTCATGCAGCGATGATGACAACGACGGAAACAACAGCGAAGGCAATTACACGGACAGAAGTTATGGTCAAAATGCCATCAGCGCATGCACAGACCTTGTTTCTGGTCTTGAAGGAGCCAATGAGCAAATCGCGTCTGCTTCTCTCAGCGCAGAGCAGGAAACTTATTTGAGATCCGTTGTTGGCAACCTGGTTGACAATGTAATCATCCCAACTTATACCGAACTTGCCAACAATACAGAAGACCTCGAGAAGGAACTGAAGGGATTGAATGTAAATACTATCACACAGGCTGATATCAACAAGGCGTGTGATTCTTTCAAGAAAGCACGTATGAACTGGGAACAAAGTGAGGCATTTTTGGGTGGTGCTGCTTCTGATTTCGACATTGACCCGACTATTGACTCATGGCCACTCAACCGCTCATTGTTGCTCAATTATTTCAACTCTGGCACCATGGACGAGGACATGCTTGACGATGCTTCTATTCTTGGTTTCCACGCTCTTGAGTTTATCCTTTTCCGCAATGGCCAGCCACGTAAGGTTTCAGAGTTCCAAGGTAATGACACCTACAAGAACTTCACGGGCGTAAGCGGTGCAAAGGAATTACTTTATGCACAACAGGTGTGCAAATTGCTGAAGGAGCGCACATTCCAGTTACAAGTGGCTTGGGAAGGTGAAACTACAGCCAATGCAGCCCGTGTACAAGTGGTTAAAGAGGCTGAATTGGAATACACCACCAGCAAGGGGAAGAGTTTTGGTGAGAACATGAAAAAGGCTGGTGAATCAGCAAGCACATTCTCTTCTTTGAAAGACGCTATTGCCCAGATTCTTTCAGATGATGAAGGCTCTGCTGCTGCCATCGCCAACGAGGTGGGCACTGCCAAGATTGCAAATCCATTCGCAGCAGGCTACATCTTCTATGTAGAGTCTCCATACAGTTATAACTCTATCGCGGACTTCCAGGATAACATTCGTTCCGTCCGTAATGTGTGGTATGGCACAAGAAATGGTAATTCTGATGCAAGTGCGCCAAGTTTTTACAATTTCTTTGTCAAGGTTAACAAGTCTGCAACAAGCACCAACATTACCAATCTCTTCAACGATGCAATTAGCAAGATTGGCAACATGCCTGCTCCATTCGTGAAGTATTGCAGCACCATTTGGAATCTTCCTTATGAGAATGATGAACGTACTGCCGATGATCTTCCTGAAGAAGAATAATAAGAAGAGATGAATAATAAACTAATTTTCAATTCGTTATATATAATATAACAAATAGCGCTCCGTCTTTTAAAAGAGACGGAACGCTTTTGTGGCTCAATAAACATTTTAACAAAAATCTATACATTTATGGTTAACAACATTTTTCAAAAATCATCCTTACTTTTCTTGATAGGAAGTTTGACGCTTGTTGCTTGTAACGATGACAACAATGGCGGAAACAGCCTTGGAGAACTGGAAGAGGAAGAGAGCCAGTTTGGCAAAGCGAACGATGTGTTCACCGCCGCCGAATGGTATCCCGGAGGTGAACTGGGCACAACCGAAAAGGCCAGTTACTCGGCCATCGCACCGGGTGCTGAACTGTTGGGTCTCGAAACCAGTTTCAACAAGGGTGAGGACTACTTCGAACACCTCTACACCTACACCGACGAGCCACGCAAGGGACTGGGCCCGGCATGGGTGCGCAGCAGTTGCATCCATTGCCATCCGTCCTATGGTCATGGCAAACGGCAGACAGAGTACAAGGCCAACACCATCGGAAACGGCTATCTGCTCGTGGTCTATCACCCCAACGAGGCTTTCACCGAGGACGGTGTGCGCTACACGACTGCTCCGTCCAGTTACATTGCCGAGGTGACAGGCATGCCACAGACGAAGGCGATGCACCCCTTCAAGGCACCTATCGACGAGGACCAGATTTCCATCGAATGGAAGAACGTGGAAGGCACTATGCCAAGCGGTCTTCCCCTGCATTTCCCAGATGGCGAGACTTTCTCACTCATCTATCCAGAGGTGAACATACCCGTCACAGCCTTCAACACCAACCCCAAGCCTACCAACTATGAGGTGCGCCTGGAATCGACCATCGGCATCTACGGAACAGGTCTGCTCGATGCCATCAGCACCGAAGACATGAAGGCACAATATGCAGCAGAAGCACCCTACGTTACGCTTAATTCCGCCATGTGGGATGCCGCAACCAACGATTGGGCAGCATCGGCTTATTACACCCTTGCAGACGGCACTAAGGCTATAAAGAAATTCACTTATGCCATGACCCGTGCATCGTTGCAAGATGGTGCTGGTGCCAATGCCATCTGGAATATCACCAATGTGACCAGATCCGACCGCCGCTACCTCTACTCTACCGTAGCATGGGCAAAGGCAATGAGCGAAGACCCTGAAGTCATCAGTTACATCCGCCAACATGGTGCTGACAAGTCATCGCTTGTACATCCTTACTATGCTGACACCGATGAAGGTATTGCACAGAAAGTGCTCACCTTGCTCGGTATGAACAACGCCGCTAAGGGAGGTGACAACTACACCGCCGCCTTCGGTGAGCCAGAAATGAGCGACAAGGACTACTACGACTTCATGGTATGGCACCGTGGTCTCGCTGTGCCTGCCGCACGCAATTTGGACGATGCCACTGTGAAGCGCGGCAAGCAAGTGTTCAACCAGATTGGTTGTGCCACCTGCCACCGCCCATCATGGCAAACTAAGGAGGACAACTACTGGGTAGATTACAGCATCAAAGCATATGCAGACAACAATCATCTAAATGTCAACGAAATACTGCCGAAGTTCGCTTATCAGACGATCTGGCCCTACACAGATATGGTTCAGCACCGTCTCTACATGGAGAACGACATCCGTACTGGTTGGTGCCGCACCACTCCACTTTGGGGACGTGGACTTTCTCTACGTCTGACAGGAGCAGAAGACCGTTTGCATGATTGTCGTGCCCGCAATGAGATTGAGGCTATTATGTGGCATGCTTATAGCAAGCAGTCCGATGGCTACAAGGCTGCCAAGAAGTTCTATGACCTGCCAAAGGAAGACCGCGATGCGGTGGTTAAGTTCCTCCGCTCTATATAATAGAGAACTTTTTGACACCTATCACAATATCAAGATGCCATCTGACGTTATCATATAGAAACAAGAATAAAGATTCTCACGTAATGTTAAAGAAAATAGCATTCACTGTCTATGCCATGGTCATCTTCGTGATGGCTATGGCTACCGTTATGGAGAAAACAAGGGGCACTCCGTTTGTGCTCAACAATGTGTATGGTTCATGGTGGTTTACGTCCTTGTGGGCTTTGTTGGCTGTCAGTGGCATCGTCTACATAGTCAGTCGTCAATTAAAGAAAGTGAGTCTGCTGCTGCTTCACCTCTCGTTTGTTGTCATCCTGACAGGTGCTTTGCTCACTCACCTGACGGCATGGCAAGGCATTGTTCATTTGCGGAGGGGAGAACCTGTGAAATCATGTTTTGTGGATGGGAAAGAAGGCAAGAATCTGCATGAACTTCCTTTCACCATCACGCTTGACAATTTCAGCATCCAGTACCATCATGGCACAGAGGCGGCAGCAGACTATGAATCCCGGTTCACAATCACCTCCCCGGAAGGACAACGGGAGAAGGGAACCGTGTCTATGAACAACACCTGTTCCTCTCATGGCATCCGCTTCTGTCAAAGTGGTTACGATGATGACATGGAGGGTGCCACCCTTTCGCTCAACAGCGACCCTTGGGGCTTTCCGGTCACCTGCACGGGGTACGGATTGCTGTTCCTTTCCATGATTCTTGTATTGATTGATCCTAAGGGACGTTTCAGGCAACTCATCCGTAAAGCCAGTGTCGCCACAGCCATCATGATGCTGTTCCCCATGCAGAGCCACGCATTGACCACTTTCTCGAAGGAACAGGCGGCAGAGTTCGGAAAACTTTGCATCAATTACAATGACCGCATCTGTCCTGTGCAGACTTTTGCACTTGATTTCACCCGCAAACTTTATGGAAAGTCTTCATACGAGGGTTATACGGCAGAACAGGTTCTTTGTGGCTTCATCTTCTATCGCGATGAATGGAGCGAGGAACCCATTGTGCGCATCAAATCTGGAGAGGTGCGACATGCCCTCAATTTGCCAGAATACACATCTGTATCATCTCTCTTCGACGACTACGGCTACCGTTTGGGCAACTTCATTCAACAATATTATATGGGCAACAGTGACAAACTGCACGAGGAGGTGATGAAGGTGGATGACAAGGTCATGCTCATCATGCAGGTTTCTCGTGGCGAGATGCTGAAATTGTTCCCTTACGAGGGGCAATGGCACTCGCCAAGTGACAGTGTTCCCGACGAGATGGAAACGGAACGTAAGTCGTATTTCCGGCATGCTTTGCCTTTGCTTGGCACATTGGCACGGGATGGGAAAACGGCTGATGTTGAGGAGATGTTGCAAAAAATGGCAAAGTATCAACAGGCATATGGTGCCAATGACATGCCCTCCCCCGCTCGACTGGAGGCTGAGCGCATCTACAACAGCATTCCTTTTGCCAAGATACTCTTTATGGTTTGCCTCACGATGGCATTCCTTAGTCTTTTTAATTGGAAATGGGTGAAACGGCTTTCACTTGCCGTGTTGGTTTTATCTTTTTTGTCCCTTACGTTCTGCCTCTGTTTGCGCTGGATTATCAGTGGTTATATTCCCATGAGCAATGGCTACGAAACGATGATTCTGATGGCATGGATGATTATGCTTGCCTCCTTGCTTGTCTATCGGCGATTTCACATCATCCTCACCTTTGGACTTCTGCTTTCGGGCTTTCTCCTGCTGGTCAGCCACCTCGGGCAGATGGACCCGAAAATAACCCATCTCATGCCCGTGCTCTCCTCCCCCTTGCTCAGCATTCATGTCAGTTGCGTCATGATGGCATACGGACTCTTCAGCATCACCTTCGCTTGTGGCATTTACGCTCTTATCATCAAACGAAAGGCAGAAGAGATGCATTTGCTTTCACAACTCTTCCTCTATCCTGCCGAATTTCTGCTTACTGCCGGCATCTTCATCGGAGCCATCTGGGCAAACATAAGTTGGGGACGCTACTGGGGATGGGATCCCAAGGAGGTGTGGGCACTCATCACCATGCTCATCTATGCATTCGCCATGCATAGCACATCTTTCGCATGGCTACGCAAACCTGTACACTACCATTGGTTTATGGTGCTTGCTTTCCTCGCAGTTCTCATCACCTATTTGGGAGTCAATTTTTTTCTCGGAGGTCTGCACAGCTATGCCAATAGTTAAGTTCTTCTGCGTTTTTTATTTGTAAATAGAGAAAAAATGCTACCTTTGCAGCTGATATGAATTACAACTCAAAAAACATAGAAAACATCGGGGTTCGTATTGAACTGACCCACTTCACGGCTGGTGAAGTGACTGAAATACATGCCATGCTCCATGTGGAGGCAAGAAACGAACTTTTCGAGGGGCAGATAGCCCGCATTCAGCAGGCAGAAACCATCCTGCGCCAGATGGATGAAGTGCAGGGTGCTAAAGTAGTGTTCAAACGCTACTTCCTCAGTGATGCCACTAATCAGGCTCCACTCCTCAGCGACGGTAATGAATGTACGGTTTCTTGCATTCAACAACCACCGCTCGACGGATCCAAAATCGCCCTTTGGCTCTACCTGCAAAAGGGCACTGACATCAGCCAGATGAGTGGTTCCACAGTGGTGAGTCACAACGGCTACCAACACATCTGGACAATGGGACTCATGGACACTACTGCTGAAACATCCTACATGCAGACATGGAACACTCTCCTCACCTACATCGACACCCTCAAACATTTCGATGCCACCTTGGAACGTAACTGCATCCGCACTTGGTTCTTTGTACGCGATGTAGATACCCAATACAACGGACTCGTCAAATCACGCCGCGAATGCTTTCTGGAACAGGGACTCACCCCCAACACACACTACATTGCTTCTACTGGTATCGGAGGCACACCTGCTGACCCTAAGGCATTAGTACAACTCGGCAGTTATGCCATGACTGGCTTCCAACCAGAACAGCAGCACTACCTTTATGCACTCTCCCACCTCAATCGCACCATCGAATATGGCGTCACTTTTGAACGAGGGACCCTCATGCAATATGGTGACCGCAACCACGTATTCATTTCAGGCACCGCCTCCATTGACAATCATGGCGAAGTGCTTCATGTGGGCAACGTGAAGCAGCAGACTCTGCGCATGTGGGAAAATGTTGAGACACTCCTTGCTGAAGGCGATATGACCTACGACGACGTGATGCAGATTGTCGTCTATCTCCGTGACCTTGCCGACTATAAATTAGTCAAGCAACTATTCGACGAGAAGTTCCCCTACACCCCCTACGTCATCACCCTTGCACCAGTCTGCCGCCCCACATGGCTTATCGAAATGGAGTGCATGGCTGTAAAAAAGGCACACAACGATTTCAAAGACTTCTAATCTTTCCATATTCCCAGGAAAAAAGAGGGATGAGGGAATATGCCCTAAAACGTAATTACGTCAGGCTTTGTATCGTAAATACGCTACAGAGCGTGGTGTTTTTGACTTTGTGAAAGCACATCTAGTAAGAAGATTCAACCTGCAAGAGCTTACGATGAAGCCAACAAACGAAAAAAAGGCTAAAAAAGTTTGGCAGAATAGAGAAAAAGTCGTATCTTTGCAGCCGATTTATGCCGGGAAGGCTCAAACAAGCAGACACAGAGAGGTGCCTCGCCTGCCGGTGGAACCCTAAAACAATTCAAAAAAACAAATGTACGTAATTGCAGAAATTCAGGGTCAACAGTTCAAAGTTGAAGAGGGAAAGAAACTCTACGTTCACCACATTCAAAATGTGGAAGAAGGTGCAACTGTTGAGATTGAGAAAGTGTTGTTGGCTGACAACGACGGTGTAGTAACAGTAGGAACTCCCACTGTGGAGGGTGCCAAAGTAGTGCTCGAAGTAGTGAACCCACTCGTAAAGGGTGACAAAGTGCTTGTATTCCACAAGCGCCGTCGCAAGGGCTATCGCAAACTGAGAGGTCATCGCGAGCAATTCACTCAGGTAGTCGTTAAGTCAATCGTCGCTTAACTAACTCAAAGTTTTCCCAACAACTCAAATCGTTAAACAAATCAAGACAGTTATTTCAATATGGCACATAAAAAAGGTGTAGGTAGTTCTAAGAACGGCCGTGAGTCACACTCAAAACGACTCGGTTTGAAGCACTTCGGTGGTGAAACAGTTAAGGCTGGCAACATTATCGTTCGTCAGCGTGGCACCAAGCATCACCCTGGCAAGAATGTAGGTATTGGCAAGGATGACACTCTTTACGCTCTCACAGATGGCGTGGTAGTGTTCAAGCGTGGCCGCGAGAATCGCAGCACAGTATCTATCGAGCCAGTGGCTGCTGAGGCATAACGGATTTTCAGACAAAAACAAGTGACGGACAATAGCCAAGTTGGTTGTTGTCCGTCACTTTTATCCCAAATTGGTCATTAAGAAACAAATTACCATAATTAAAATAATTTTATCCACAAATTATCATAATTATAGAAATTAGTGGGTGAAATTATGATAATTATTCAAATTTGTTTTACGACAGAGCCACGAAGTGGCCTAATGACCGATTCGGGTTTATATCAGAACAAAAAAATATGACAAAGAAAGAACGGTACGCACAATTCATCACTTACTTCCAGCAAGCAATGCCCGAAGCAAACACGGAACTCCACTATAAGAATCCGTTCCAATTGCTGTGTGCTGTGATGCTGTCAGCACAATGCACAGACAAACGAGTGAATATGGTGACACCAGCCCTGTTTGACGCTTTCCCCACCCCTCAGACGATGTCTGTAGCCACTAAAGAAGATGTACTGCATTATGTGAAGTCGGTGAGTTACCCAAACAGCAAGGCAGAACATCTGGTAGCGATGGCAAAGTTGCTGATGGAACGGCATAACGGTGAAGTGCCTGACGACTTCGACGCATTGGTCGCATTACCTGGCGTAGGAAGAAAAACGGCGAATGTAATGCTGAGTGTGGTTTTCGATGAGGCAAGAATGGCTGTTGACACCCACGTATTCCGTGTCAGCCACCGTATCGGATTAGTGCCAGACAGATGCACAACCCCTCTTGCTGTGGAAAAAGAATTGGTGAAGAACATTCCCGACGAGTTAATTCCAAGAGCACACCACTGGCTGATTCTGCACGGGCGCTACGTGTGCAAAAGCCAAAGACCTTTATGCGACAAATGCGGCATCAGAGATTTCTGCAAAAAGAAAAAAATGACTTAAACCCGAATCGGTCATTAGGCCACTTCGTGGCTCTGTCGTAAAACAAATTTGAATAATTATCATAATTTCACCCACTAATTTCTATAATTATGATAATTTGTGGATAAAATTATTTTAATTATGGTAATTTGTTTCTTAATGACCCATTTGGGTTAAATCACCAATAGAATATAAAGCAACAATGAACCATTATAAAGAAAACCTTTCAGCAAATAAAGCACGGTCCCATCATCGCCCAACAGGGGGAGAATACCTGTATAGTCAAGGCTGTTGACCAACTGACTTGCCAAGAAAAGCATCACAAAATAGTTGGCGACAGAAGCGAAGATGGAGGCATGGGCTTGTATAAAGTCACGCATGGTCGTGAAGCGTCCTGAAGTGTAGCCGTACACATTGCCGACAAAAATAGCAAGACAAGCCAGCAACCCAAAGAACCCCTTCGAAAAGGCCGAATTGTGAATGGTGCCAAATGCGCTGAGCAACACAGCGTCAGGTAATAGCAAGAGAAGAGAAAACAAACATAGGATGACCACAACGGACACTCCCGTAATCTGCAAAGCCCGTCGCTGTTTCAGCGAAATATGAGAACGGCAGGCTTTCAGAATGCCCGATGCCCGAAGCACACTCATCGCCATCAAACCAAGAAGAATCTTAGCAATGTGTACAGTGGAAAAATTCGGGATGATATTGGCACACATCCAACGAATGCCCCGAGCGGTCAACAACCCCTGCACCCCATCAACATAGATACTGAGCACCCACGAGATGAAAAGCAGGAGGATCAGAGCAATGAGGATACCCCAGAAAAGGTATTTCAAGATTCGCTGGATATGGTCTTTATAAGTCATGGCCTCATCGTGTCATACGTGAAATGTACTTATCAAGCATTTACATTTCAACCATACATCACTCGTCGTCTGGTTCGAGATTGTCAATGTCGAGAATGCGTAGTTCGATGGCCTTGGTTGCAAGGCGTGTCGCATTGACAGGCTCATGATCTTCACCAAAGAGCCGGTTAGTCAAATCGTTTTGACGTTTTTCAATAGACTTCACGCCGAAAGGCATTCCCTTCAATCCTGCAATCATGTCTTTCGTGTAGCCAAGAGCGAGATGACGTAGGAAACGCTCGTCATACTCGTCAATGTCGTAATCGAGAAATGCTTCCTGACGCATAGATTCGTTGAGAACAGAACGGCGGAAACGCTGCAAAATCTTTTCAAGAATGGGTTGATTGAATACCATGCGTTTGCCATTCAGCACACTCTGTACATCGCCCTTAGTAAGCAACTCGCCACTCTTTAGGATGATGCCATCTGTACCAGCATCGAGCGCATCGACCCAAAGTTTCTCATTCATGATTTCACCTGTAAAGATGAGTACATGCACATCAGGGTAGCGACGACGCAATTGCTTGCATACATCCACACCAGCAGTAGTGGAGCCACCCAAACCGAGGTCAAGCAACACAAGATCAGGCTGAGTGTCACGCATCAGTTTCCATAGGTCCGCCTCATTCATGGCAGTACCCACAATCTCTGCTTCTGGAATCTCCGAACGGAATATCTCTACCGTGCCCTTCATCTCGAGAGCGACATCTTCAACAATAATTACTTTGAAAGGATCCATATTAAGTTTTTTTAGTTTGTTTGCACTACTATATTTATCTATTAAGTATAAAGTTTTGAGGACTCAACCTCTATAACATATATAGTCATGAAGGACTTGTATTGCAGAGCGGAAGGGTGAAGATGAAACTTGACCCCATTTCCTCGTCGTTGTTCTCTACATAAATGCGGCAACCACGACGGGCAGAGTAGGCATCATGCTCTCTGACTATCTGACGGCAAATCATGTACTGGGCTCCTGAGAGCGTATCACTCTTTGCATCGTATTTCACATTATCTATATAGAAGAGTTGCGAAATATCCTCGTCGGCATAGCGGTACACCGTATCTGTGAATGCAAATTTAGCGAAACCATCCGAAACATCAAAATTTACCAGCAATTCTCCGCCTGATTCATGCTCAAAATAAAGGGAGATGATGTTGTCAAGTAATGTCTGGATGAAAATTTTGTCACCTTGCACCTTCAAGTCCGATGAACCAACCACCTTCACCATAGTCTTTACCATTCCCTTCTTTTGGTGTTTCTTAAAAGAGCGTTTTGCCATCTCACCAATTTCTTTTCCAGAAAGCACGGTACGTTTGAAAAGAACCTTCTCCACCTGCTTGCCTGCACAGGCACTCAAGATCGTGAAGACCTCCTTATAGTAAGAGAGCAATTCGTCGATATCACTGATAGTTGTTTTATTGACAGGAGTATCGGAATCTGCCAACGTAGCATCAACAATCTGCTTGATGCGATTGGGGTAATACATGGTCTCATGCTTCAGTGTAGAAAGGCAGTTGTCCATAATCTGATTCCTCACATACACCTTCTGCTGCTCATTGTCAATGCGCATCCGCTCATCCTGCTTCAGTTCGAGCAGTTCGGCCATTTCGTCCACCTTGTGATAAGAAAAATAAGTGTGAATACTCATGAATTGCGCCACAAGATTGATGATGAGCGATTCTTCATCTAACAACTTACCATCCACGAAATGCACACCCAACACACCTGTCAACATGCGTTCGTCCGTACCAGGAACATACATGAGGTAGGCACGGAATCGCCCATTGCTACTCACCACGTCCTTCTGCTGACGATAAGCTGACTGCATCATACTTTCATACACATTCCTTTCCGCCACATTCCCATCAAAAACATATTGGAACTGCTCAGGCGCATCCTTTATGGGAAACATCAGCCCCACCGTATCTGCCGTCTTGATGTCCGAAAGATTCTGGTGCAGCACACTGGGCAATGTCCTTTCTGTTGCCGTAAAGACATTGTTGTTCAGTTGAATGAACTGACGTAAGTTGAAAATGAACAACTGCGTGTTGTGATAGTGTAGGAAGAAATAGGTGGCGAGCACCAGGAACAACAGCACACCGAGCAGAATGACAGCGGTCTTCTTGTTTCGATTCGCCATCTTGATGTCATTACAATAGTTCTCCAGTGTCGGGTCGGTGCTGGTCATCTTATACAAACGAGTGAACACCTCACTGTTATAGTGATAGAGGCTATTTCGGTTCAATGCCAATGCCGCAATCGCCACTTCATTTCGGATGCCGATGATTAGTTCATAATCGGTATCCAGTCCTGACTTCCACCACTCTATCTCCGCCATCTCGCTCCCTTCAAGAGTCATCAGATGCATTCCTTTCGGCACTTGACCTAAATAGTAACGGTTGAAGCACTGAATAGCTGAATCGGCATATAATATCGCCTGCTCGTAGTCGCCCGTCACATTGGCGGTGAATATGCTGTCTGCATACACTTCCGCTGTGTGCAGATGCACCTCTGCATTCATTGCAAGACATTGCAGTAACAAACACACACACATCATCGTCTTCAGCACACCTTTGGGCAGCCTGAAGAAGAAACGGCTTCCCTTCCCTATTTCGCTTTCCACACCAAACTCACACACATTAAATACAGCGTTTGTCTTCTTATACTTACCAATGATACCCTTACAATTCATCAGTCCAAAACCAAAGCCCTTATTCTGCTTGATGTCAGTTGCATTCACACCTTCCGTCCCAATCTTACTCGAATCATACACCTTCGCATTGTTCAGAGTCTCCACGTCTTCAGCCGACATGCCATGTCCTGTATCTGCCACCGACACCTCCACATAAGTGTCCGTCTCTGCTGCCGACAAATGCACATGCCCCCCTTCTGGCGTGTATTTCCGTGCATTGTCCAAAAGCGTGTTCATCATAAAGAGTGTAAGCGACTTGTCCGCCTTCACCACCCCATCAGTATCATCTACCATCAAAGAAACCCCCTTAATGTCGAAACTCTTCGAACCATGACGCAACATGTCGAACAGCGGCCTCAAAGCAAAGTTTTCAATGTTCAGCGTCACCATACCTTGCCGTATCTTCACCCAGTGCCCCAGTACATCATTATAATCGTTTATTTTGTCGATAAGTTCACTCAAATACTGGAAACGTTCGCGAACCGTTTCGGGGCTGGCATCCTTGTTCATCTTCAATCTACTGATTTCGTGCAATGCTCGGTCAAGGAATGGCGTGATACCGTTCACTATCGACATGGAGGTCAACTTCTCAATGTACTGACGCTTATTCTCCTCTAGACGTTTCTCAAACACAAAAGTCTCGCTTTCCAAACGTCGTTCTTCTTCTGAGAATTGGATATACTGCAAGCCCTTCTGCCGCATCCAACCATAAAACACCAGCAACACATGAAACAATTCGCCATCCAACCCTTTCATTGTACGGATGTCAACCTTCGTCCAGTCTTGCCCCTTCACTTGCGGAAAAAGACATTCCACATCGGCGTCAGCAATTTGGTGCAACGCAACATCTAAACCCTCTTCGTCCTCTATCTCTTCCGACAATGCTGATGACAGATGTTTGCATATATCTATCACCTTACTCAACATTCTCACCTTTTTCCTGTACTCTTCACGACTCCGTCTGTTATAAACATACAACAGCCATGCCAATGCTACAATTGCAAGAGCAAACACCCACAACAGCAGATTGAGCGTGTGCTCCTCCTGTTTCAAGTTGTCCTCTTCCTGCAACACGCGCAAATCTTGTCGCGTTGCATCCAGAATGTCAAAATAAATATTATGGTTGTAATCCGACTCCGTTTTCAAACCCATTGCACCATAGATGACACTAAGTTGCTCCCTCACCATCGCCATCCATTCGGGAACAGCCACCACCGCAGGATTGACAATCCATCGCATTTCCATCGAAAGCGAATCGTCCGTCACCGTGTAGATGTACAATTCATCACTTTCTGCATGTTCAGCCCCGTCAACATTCCGAGCCATCTTTCGATGGTGCTTGTTAATAAGTTCCAGAGCATCTTCCATCTGCACCAGCGCCAAACTGTCTTCTCCAGTTCTCAGATAATAGTCTGACAATGTGACCAATGCCGTGGTCTGCACGAAGTCATTTCCATATAGTTTTGCTAACCTTGCAGCACGATTCGACAATTTATACTCAAGCGGCACGAAACCATACTCACCCACCAACTCCTCAATGAAAACCCACCGCGATGGCTTCAAGTCTCCACTAGTCATGATAGACTTTGCCAATCCGTTCAAGGCAAGAATCTCAAAATAAACATTTCCGTTCTGCTTGCTCATCGACAGGAGACGTATTAGATTTCGCTGCATCTCGTCAACGGCATCAGCCATATTATCGCTGTTCACACCATATACCGACTTCATAAACAGATAAGTGGATTGCTTCGCTGAATCAGTAACAAACAAGTCTTGATGTTCATCCAGCCATTCAAACTCCTCCTTCACCCCATCATCCTGACGCATGTGGGCAAAGTAATTCATCGATACAAAGTGATAATCAGCCTGCACACTATTCCACAGCATTTTCTGATGCTCCGTCATGTCCCCACTCTCCTCTTCCACATTTGCCATGCGTTCCTGTGCATCACTCCGATAATCATAAAACTCCTTGCTCATCGACAGCATCAGGCACACCGACATCATATCAACATCAGCCATGCTACATATCAAATCATTGTCAGATTCTGCCAATACTTGTTTATAGCACACCTGCGCCGAGTCATATTCCATGCGCATGCCATACACATCCCCTTTGTTCAGCAACGCTTCATGAATACCATCGCGACAGCCTGAAGTCGCATACTCGCCAAGTATTTTCTCCACATAGGCTGATGCTTCGTCCAACGAACGATACTTCGCTTGATATGCCAACATATTGAGCGAGTCTATCTCACATTGCTTCATTTCCGTCTCTCCTCCACAAGCCACTAGGCTAAGGAGAACGGCTTGCATGACAACGAAAAACAATGCACTGGTTTTAGTTCGCATGAACAATAGTTTTTAGGTTACTAGATTGCTTATTATGTGCAAAGGTAAAACAAAATTTTGTTTTCTTCCGTTTTTTCGACATTTTATTCATAACTTTGTAACAAATTATAACAAAACATGACTTATAAAGAAACTATCAACTACTTATTCACTTCGACGCCGCTGTTTCAGAATGTGGGTAGCGACGCCTACAAGGAAGGACTCTCCAACACACACCAGTTAGACAAGCACTTCGGACATCCGCATCTCCACTACAAAACCATCCATGTGGCTGGCACCAACGGAAAAGGTTCCTGCTCACACACTCTGGCAGCCATCTTGCAAGCATCAGGGTTGAAAGTGGGGCTTTTCACCTCCCCCCATCTGGTAGATTTTCGCGAGCGAATCCGCGTGAACGGCAAAATGGTCAGCGAAAAATACGTAATCGATTTTGTAGAGGAACACCGTTCCTTTTTCGAGCCACTTCACCCATCCTTCTTCGAACTGACAACCGCAATGGCATTCAGGTATTTCGCAGAACAAGAAGTAGATGTGGCTGTTGTTGAAGTGGGATTGGGCGGCCGACTCGACTGCACCAATATCATCACACCTGAGGTCTGCGTCATCACCAACATCAGTTTCGACCATGTGATATTTTTAGGCAACACTTTGGCAAAAATTGCTGGAGAAAAGGCTGGCATCATCAAACAAGGAGTCCCCGTCGTAGTTGGTGAAGTAGTAAAAGAAACAAAACCTGTTTTTGAACAGAAAGCCCAAGAAATGAAGGCACCCATTTACTTTGCCGAAGAGGAAAAGGAAATCATCAAGCATCGATTTAGAAAAAATGGTGGAATATATTATCAAACAGTCAAATACGGAAATATAATTGGTAAACTCGATGGATATTGTCAGCAAAAGAATACCAACACCATCTTGTGTACTGTCAGCAGGCTGAAGGAACTCGGATTCCACATCACGGACTGCAACATTCGCGAGGGATTCGCTCATGTATGCGAAATGACAGGACTAATGGGCAGATGGCAGACATTGAAGAGGAATCCACGAGTAGTGTGCGACACGGGACATAATGTGGGCGGTTTTCGATGGATTAGCCGGCAATTAAATAAAGTACACGCGCCTATGCGCATAGTGTTCGGTATGGTAAACGATAAGGACATAAGCGGTGTGTTGGCGATGATGCCCAAGCGTGCCACCTATTACTTCTGTCAGGCAAGTGTGAAACGAGCACTTCCCCATGAGGAAATCAAGCAAAAAGCAGCCGCCTACGGACTGGAGGGCAGAAGTTACCCCACAGTCGCGCAAGCCTACAAAGCCGCGCTTGCCGATGCTCAAAAGGAGGATTTCATCTATGTGGGTGGAAGCAGTTTTGTAGTGGCGGATTTACTCTCCACAACGGATTAGGGGCAAAGAAAGAGGGACGAAAGTCCCCTTTTCTGTCAAAAAAACTAAAAAGTGAAAAAATAATTGGCAGAAAGTTGGCATAGTAAAAATATTTTCGTTTAATTTGCAAAGAGAAATCTAAAACTGACTTATTAATCACAACTTAAAATAAAATCTCTATGAGCACTATTCAGCCCAAATTGAGTGGTCTAAAGCCCGAAAACTTCCAAAAGGTTGTGAAGGGCAAGAAAACAGACCTATACACCCTTGTGAACAAGGATGGTTATGAAGTGTCAATCACCAACTACGGTGGCGCCATTGTTGCCATCATGGTACCCGACAAGGACGGCAAGGTTGCCAACGTCATTCAGGGACATGACAACATCGATGACGTCGTCAATTCTCCGGAGGCTTACCTCTCTACATTGATCGGCCGTTTTGGCAACCGTATTGCAAAGGGCAGGTTCACCCTTAACGGGAAAGAGTATCAACTCGCCATCAACAATGAGCCAAACGCTCTGCACGGTGGCCCAACCGGACTCCACGCACAAGTGTTCGAAGCATTCCAGACCGGCGATCAGAACCTCACACTCAACTGCATTCTCCCCTACGGACATGAAGGATTCTCCGGCGAAGTGAAGATTTCGGTGGAATTCACATGGACTGACGACAACGAACTCATCATCGAGTATCTTGCCACCACAAACAAGAAGACAATCATCAACCTAACACACCACGCATATTTCTCATTGCAGGGCATTGCAAACCCAACGCCTGGCATCGAAGACCAAATCATCGAATTGAACGGTGACTTCTTCATTCCTATCGATGACACATGCATTCCAACTGGTGAGATTCTTAAGGTGGCAGGCACGCCATTCGATTTCCGCACGCCAAAGGCTGTCGGACAAGACATCGACGCTGATGATGAGCAAATTAAGAACGGAAATGGTTATGACCACTGCTTTGTGTTGAACAAGAAAGAAGTGGGCGAACTCTCATTCGCTGTGCGCCTGACCGATCCAAAATCAGGACGCACCCTCGAAACCTACACAACTGAACCTGGCATGCAGGTCTATACAGACAACTGGGGCTCGGGCAACCCAATCCAATTAGGTTGTACTGCACCACGCCGTTCTGCCATCTGCTTTGAGTGCCAGCATTTCCCCGACTCGCCTAACCGTCCCTACTTCCCCTCCACGGTGCTCAAGCCTGGAGAAAAGTACACACAGAAGACCATCTACAAGTTTGGAGTACAATAACCTGAGACAGCACATTCCCCTCGTCCGCATCCCCAAAGCGGGCGAGGGAATGTTGCTTAAACGATTAACTAACACCGATCTATCTCGACCTGATAGAAACTCAAAAACTAACTCAATATGAAACTGAAAATTGACGACGTACGTACCCGATTCATCAAACACCTTGGTGGAGAACCGGGTTCAGTATATGCGTCACCTGGACGCATCAACCTCATTGGTGAACACACCGACTACAACGGAGGATTCGTCTTCCCAGGAGCAGTAGAGCAAGGCATGATAGCCGAAATCCGTCCTAACGGAACACGTACCATCCGTGCCTATTCCATTGACCTGAAAGACTATGCAGAATTCTCCCTCGACGATGAGAAAGGACCACGGGCCAGCCACTTCCGTTACATCTTTGGGGTGGCACGCGAAATGATGGTACTCGGAGTACCCGTACAAGGATTCGACACAGCCTTCGCTGGCGATGTGCCTAACGGAGCAGGCATGTCCTCGTCTGCAGCTCTTGAAAGTTGCTATGCCTATGCACTCAACGACCTCTTCGGCGAAGGGAAAATAGACAAAATGACCCTTGCCAAAGTGGGACAGGCAACCGAACATAAATATATAGGAGTCAACTGCGGCATCATGGACCAGTTTGCCAGCGTCTTCGGCAAGAAAGGCAACCTCATGAGACTTGACTGTCGCTCAGGCGAATACGAATATTTTCCATGGAACCCCAAGGGCTACAAACTTGTGCTCATCAACTCATGCGTCAAGCATGAACTCGTCGGTTCACCTTACAATGACCGCCGCAAGTCATGCGAAAACTGCGTCAATGCCATCAAGGAACTTCACCCCGACAAGAAAATCACAACCCTCCGTGAGGCAACTTGGGAAGAACTGAAAGAAATCGAAGGCAAAGTATCTGCCGAAGACATTAAGCGTGCCACTTTCGTGCTCGGCGAGAAAGACCGTGTGCTGGCAGTCTGCGATGCACTTGAAAAAGGCGACTACGAGACCGTAGGCCAGAAGATGTACGAGACCCATTATGGACTATCTAAAGAATATGAAGTGTCCTGCGAAGGACTTGACTTCCTCAACGACATCGCCAAAGAGTGTTCCGTGACAGGTTCACGTATCATGGGCGGTGGCTTCGGAGGTTGCACCATCAACCTCGTGGCGGAAGAGCTTTACGACAATTTCGTCAAGACTGCAGTCACAAAATTCCAAGAGAAATACGGCAAAAAGCCCATTGTCATTGACGTGGTCATTGGAGACGGAGCACGTAAACTGTGTTGACAATTCATGTTTCCTATGGATTTCACAAGAAATGAGAGGGGTGCGATTTACATCGCACCCCTCTCATTTCATACAAAAAACGTTTCTTTCCTTATCTACTATTTTATAAGTTCCCACACACTTTATCTTTCTAATGATAATGTTAGGAGTCACAAAGTTACACTTTTTTTTATTGCTGTCCGGTAAAACTTTTATGATTTGATAAATTTAGGGCTGGTACTCAC